>Ga0209174_10000022_pt1 | contig 121418 bp, 101 predicted proteins | sample JI91814BDNA_FD_187505 | JGI IMG/M metagenome (GOLD analysis project Ga0209174, IMG submission 187505) | Wastewater effluent complex algal communities from Wisconsin, to seasonally profile nutrient transformation and Carbon sequestration -... | ecosystem: Engineered > WWTP > Effluent > Algae...
TGCTTCACACGATGGCCGCTTTTGCGGCATGGCTGCTGGCGAAGGCGATCAGGGCAGTCGGCGTGACGATTGATCCGATGACGACGCAACAGAGCCACCGCCATCGATACAGCGATCAGCGCCGAGGGTTGGAATGGTTGCGACGCCGATGGTGGCCACCGCAAATGGTGCAGATCGCTTGCGGGGTTGGAGCGTGGCCTGAGCAAAAGCGTCGAGAAAAAGTGGGGAGACCTTAGGTTAAAACCCGCCCTACGGGGCTTGATGTTGTGTTGGTATTCGTGGAGGCGTGTTGCGGGTCGGCATTTGCCGGGTGCGATACTTGTCCCGTACGATTTGCGTTCGTCCCGCGAGGAACCGGAGTTCTGCCATGGAAGACACGTTCGATCCCAAAGAGTTGTTGTTCATCGGTACCTGCGGCCACGTCAAAGCCATCGATAAGCGAACGGGCGAAGACCGCTGGCAGACCAGTTTGCCGGGCACCGGCTTTGAGATCGTTAGCGTGATTTGCGAAGGCTTCTTGATCTATGCGGGTTCCAAAGGCTATGTCTTCGGTCTGGACGCGAGGACCGGCGCGATTCTATGGACCAATGGCCTATCGGGTCTGGGTCACGAGGATATGAGCCTCGCAATTCAGATCGCGAGTAGAGAGCCGCCGCCGATTCTCGGCAAAAAAGAGAAAGAAGATCTCGGTCTAGACGATGACGATCAAGAGCAGAGCGACCGAGAAGACGCGGATACTTAAACCACGTAAGGCGGGTCTTGACCTGCCATGGTCGAAACGATGTTCCGGGATCTGTGTGAAAGCGGGAGGTTGGTTGAAACCCGCCCTACGTAAGGCGGAAAACAGGAGTCAAAGTAGACCTCTGCGCAATACCCGCAAGACAGGTGTGTTCCACATGCATGGAATTCGGAACGACATCGACATTGGGTGCCGTTTCAATCGGATGCGGTCGCCCCCGCGGCCGCAGGGCAGCTGTCGAGCTGTCTTTCTTCCCTGAGGTGCAAACCAAGGAGTGTTCTTATGATGAAATCGACTGGACTCAAACTCGCTGCGATCAGTGCTTTCGCCTTCGGCCTGGCCGTGGCGATGAGTGCGAATGCCAACGATCCTGGGTTCTGGACCCGTTGCTGGCAGGAGACTCAGCAGTGCCTGCAGATCTTGCCGGCCAGTCAGCACAACCTGTGCTACGACCACTACAACGCCTGCGCGCAGTACAGCTGCGGTGGAATGGAGCCCTGACCGATCGTTGAAAAACAGTCTGTCAGAGAAGACGAAGAAGACGAAGACAAGCCCCCCACAATTCATTGTCTTGCCCCGTTCCTTCGGCATCAGCACTGTTTTTCGCGATGTCTGGTCTCGTGTGCGGCGATCCGCAACGATCGCCGCACACGGTAAATTCTCTCTCGCGGGCATCGTCGTTCCGCGATACCTCAGGGTCAGAGTCGCCTTTCGGCAACGTGTAACCCGTAAGCCCGATAACGCCTGAGCTGGGCTCGTAGCGAGTAGGGTGGAGTAAGCGCAGCGCAACTCCACCATCTCTCGGGTTCCGCGATCTCTCCGATCTTGCAATCTCCCTAACGCCACGACGTTCGACGGGTATGCGTGCTGCAGTCGCTTGGTTCATTGCCGATGCGTCGGCAAGATGGCGATGGTGGAGTTGCGCTGCGCTTACTCCACCCTACGACGGTACGACGACGATGGCGGTGTGAGGGTATATCGTGGTTCGGTATTTGACGGGCGCGAGACCTGTCGAATGCGTTCTGCTATAAATTGATGCTTTCCGGGGTTCGAGATGGCAGAGCATTCCGAGACGACTATTTTCGCGGCCCTCGGGCTGTGCATGGGAGTCTATGCGACGGCGGTCGGATTCGGTTATTGGATGCCGCCCGTGAAAGACTTTTCGCGAGTCGAAGAGTGGCGGAAAAAGCATGCACGAAAATTCAGACTCATCGGGCCGCTGCTCATTCTCTGCGCGAGTGCCATGGCGATTTTACGTTTCATGGTCGATTGATTTATTGGTGAGCAAGCAGGGTGGAGTCAGCGCAGCGCAACCCGTAAAGCGGGTAAAAATGATCTCGTAAGGCGGGTTAAACCCGCCCTACGGGCCTTGACCTCGGCGGCGCGCTGACCGCGGGCCATCAGGAAGACATCGAAATCACCGGCGAAGGCGTGAGTTTTCCCCCGTCGGCGACCATGTGCCATCCGTGTTCGACGAACGCGATCGTGATGATGGACGGGTGCGCGACGTGTTTGAAGGGTGGGTATTCGACGTGTGGGTGAGGGACGTTGCGCGTGTGATGATCCTGTCGATTGGTGTTCTACGCTTCTGCTAAAAGCAGATCACTCTCTGACACGATTGGAGTCGTCGTTATGTCTCAGTACCTTTTTCGGATCGTTCGAGCCCCTGCCCTGAGCGCGCTCGCAGCGGTCTGTTTGACCGTATCCGGTTGCTCCAGCAACAGCGAAGACCTCAAGGTCTGCGTCATGGTTACGGCGAAGATCCCGCAACAGTCGATCGACGCCTGCACGCGCTTGATCGAGCATCCGCCCCTGTTCGACCCTGAAAATGGCAACTGGTACCCCGCGCGCGCCTACCACAAACGCATAGCCGGAGATCTGGAGGGCGCTATCGCTGACTATGATGAGGCGATCCGGCGCGCGCCTAACACTCCGTCGTTTTATCGCGGGCGCGGCGAGGTCCACCGCATGAAGGGCGACGAGGCAGGAGCGGCGAAAGATTTTGCGCATTTCGAGCGTCTGAGTGCGTCCACAACTGGGGCGAAGCAGTAAGTAGGGTGGAGTAAGCGCAGCGCAACTCCACCATCTCTCGGGTTCCGCGATCTCTCCGATCTTGCAATCTCCCTAACGCCGCGAGGTTCTGCCGGCGTGCGTGAAGCGATCGCTCGGTTCATTGCCGATGCGCCGGGACGATGGCGATGGTGGAGTTGCGCTGCGCTTACTCCACCCTACGAGGCTGTCGGGGTGCGGTGTTTTCGGTGTTGCGGATTTTTCGATGGCGGAATGGTTGGTGGCTCCCGTGATGCGGTCGCTCGGTTCATTGCCGATGCGCCGGGACGATGGCGATGGTGGAGTTGCGCTGCGCTTACTCCACCCTACGGGGCTGTCGGGGTGCGGTGTTTTCGGTGTTGCGGGTTTTTCGATGGCGGAATGGTTGGTGGCTGCCATGCTGCGGTCGCTTGGTTCGTTGCCGATGCGTCGGGACGATGGCGATGGTGGAGTTGCGCTGCGCTTACTCCACCCTACGGGGCTGTCGGGGTGCGGTGTTTTCGGTGTTGCGGATTTTTCGATGGCGGAATGGTTGTTGGCTGCCGTGATGCGGTCGCTCGGTTCATTGCCGATGCGCCGGGACGATGGCGATGGTGGAGTTGCGCTGCGCTTACTCCACCCAACGGATGCGGGGTAGGGGAAGTCTGAGGGTGGGGCACGGGGTTGTCCGATGGCGGCGGGCGTGCGCGATGGGCACGCTGGGGCGATGTCGAATTATCGTCGTATGCGGGTGCCGGGCGGCACGTATTTCTTTACGGTGAATCTCGCCGATCGTTCGTCGCGTTTGTTGGTCGAGCGCGTCGATGCGTTGCGCGAGAGCGTGCGCGAGACGATGCGGGCGCGGCCGTTCGCGAGCGTCGCTTGGGTGGTATTGCCGAATCATCTGCACGCGATATGGACGCTGCCCGAGGGCGATGCGGATTTCGCGACGCGGTGGATGCGAATCAAGCAAGCCTTCTGCGAGCGCGTTCCGAGGACAGAGCGCGTCTCGGTCTCTCGGCGCAACCGCAACGAACGCGGCATCTGGCAACGCCGCTATTGGGAACATTCGATTCGCGACGAGCGCGATCTGCAAAACCACATCGATTACATCCACTTCAACCCGGTCAAGCACGGTTACGTCGCGCGGGTACGCGACTGGCCGCATTCGTCGTTCCGCCGATTCGTGAGCGAGGGCGCGTTGACGTGGGATTGGGCAGAGAATACGTAAGGCGGATCTCGCACCCATCGATCGAAGCCAAGCAGGGTGTGCCCCTGGCCCACCATTCGGACAATGAAATGGCGTTTGTGCTTGGGAACGAATGTTGCTATTCGCGAGTTGAGCATCATCGCGTCGGAAAAAAGGTGGCCAGGGGCCCACCCTACGAGAATTGCCACCACCCTACGGCGACGGCGAGCTCGGGCGCGTCCGAAATCCGCGCTCGAATGCGTTGATGTTGACGGGCGCTTTGCGCCGTACGCGAGCGGGTTCGCGCCGTGGCTTATGGTCCCGCGGCCATGGCCCCGCCTGTCATCAAAACAACGACGAGGCGAATGATGAAACGCAAACAGATGGGGTTGATGCTGGCGATCGGGTTGTCGCTGTCCGCGGCCGCACAGGCGGGCTACGACGGCAATTTCAATGTGGTGGTGGACGACGCAAACAAGCAAGTCTACGGCACCTTGGTGGGCGCGCGACGCTCCGCCGATGCTGTGCAGAAATTGGGATGCACGGTGAAAGCGACGAATGTGTTCTGCTACGCCACCAATGCGGCGGGCGCGTATCGCACTTGCTTCTCGACCGACTCCGCGTTGATGACGGTGGCGCGAAGCATCAACAGCGAATCGTATCTGTGGTTCGTCTGGAACGACGCCGGCACCTGTACCTCGATCACAGTCGGGCTCGCATCGCAGTTCAAGCAATAACGAGCCGGCGAGTAACGCGTAGGGTGGATTTGTTGGGTGGCGTGAGCGCAGCGAACCCCGCCACAAACGCCGTGAGGCACCCAATCCCGCGATGATTCCGATTCGCCGCACAACCATCGGCCGCCGATCTTGGGTGGCCGATGTCGTTTTGTAGGTGTCGTATCGGACACCGTGCGATGGTGGGGTTCGCTGCGCTCACCTTACGGCTCGAAGCGTTCGCTGGTGTCCATGCGGATGTTGCGAAGCGGGGCGGTGCGTAGGTGCGAGCCGTAGCGGGATTCTGCGAAATAACCGATGAGGATGGAGCGTCGGCGTGCGCCGCTTTTGTTCAGGCTGGCGGCGTGCAGCAGGTCGGCGTCGAACACCAGAATATCGCCCGCGTTGCCCGTCAGTTGGATTGCGCGGGATTCGTCGTTGAGATCGAACGGCGGTGCGTCGGGCGCGGGGCGATGGGTGCCGGGGATCAGGCGCGTGGCGCCGTTGTCGGGGCCGTAATCGTCGAAGAACGCGAGCGCATTCACCGTGTCGCCGGGGCGCTCCTCCGAAAGATCGCGATGCAGGCCTTGGTGGCCGCCGCAGGGCAGCGGTTCGCGGCCTTCCACCTGCGCGAGAAAGAAGCGTTCGCCGATCAGCGCGCCGGCCGCCGCCAGCAACGACGGCAAGCGGCAGACGGCTCGCACCGTCGGGTCGAGATCCAACAACGAATGCCGCCAATCCGCGCCGCGCGGTACCGCCCACCGCTCGGAGGGCGTCGTATTCGTATCGAAGGCGTCGCGAAGCGTGTCCAGCCAGTCGGTGGGGATCGCGCCGCGCAGCAGCGCGTAGCCGTCGCGATGAAGCCGTTCGCGGTCGATCGTATCGGCGCCGATCATCGTCCTGTCGATCACCTGGCCCTCGGTAGCGTGCGCGCGTCGGCGCGGTCGAGGGGCTAAGGGTACAACGAGCCTGCCGTCTCGCAACGAAAGTCGCACAACAAAAAAACGGCAGGGCGAACCCTGCCGTTTCGTCGCGCTGTCGCGATGGACGAACCATCGCAACGGTGGTTCAGGCGTTGACAGTCTTCGGCAGGATCACCTGATCGATGCCATGGATCACGCCGTTGCTCGAAGCGATATCGCCTTCGGTGACGCGCGCGCCGTCGATGCTGAACTTACCGTCGGTCATCTTGATCGCGGCGGATTGGCCGTTGACGGTCTTCGCGGCTTCCCATTTGCCCATATCGGCCACGCTCTTGCGCCCGGAGAGCACGTGATACTTCAAGATCGACGACAGTTCCGCCTTATTTTCCGGCTTCATCAACGTATCGAGCTTGCCGGCCGGCAGTTTCGCGAACGCCGCGTCGGTCGGGGCGAAGACGGTGAACGGGCCGATGCCGCACAGCGTGTCGGTCAAACCGGCTTGTTCGACCGCTTTGGCGAACGTGCCGAACGAGCCTTTGGCGGCAGCGGTGTCGAGCAGATTTTTACCCTGCGCGGCGCCAGCGACGACGGCCGGTGCGGCTTGGCCAGCTTTGGGCGCGACGTTGCTGGAGACGGTGTTTTGGGGGGTATTCGGAGTATTCATGCGTATTCTCGATGAGGCGATCGACGCATCTTCGCTGAAAGCGAATCGCGCGAATCGAAGGCGGCATGGCCGCGATATCCGTCGACGACGGAGAGTGATGCCCGGAGCGGAGAGTGAATGGAAGTGCGGCGCGTCCGAGGCGGCGCTGCGGAAGGACATCGCAGCGTCGATGAAGCATGCGCCTTTCATTGTTAGCGCAATGTAAACGTGTTCGCTGCGCATCGCAGCGAACGCGAATCGTGCGGTCTTCTTGATCGAGACGGCGTGAGAATTCTGTGCGCTATCGCGCTTACGTCGAAACACCGTGAAAAAAGATCGTTTTCGAGTGTCGGTGCTGAGACCGGTTTCGATGCGTTTTTAGCGCACGATGCCCTGCACGCGATCGCTTTCCTGCTGCATCAACACGCGGAAGCGTTGCGCGCGTTCGGGATCGAATTTCGGATTCGGTTGCCCGAGGATGACATCGCTGCCGACCAGCGGCGTCCAATAGCCTTCGCATTCCAGCCATTGCGGCTGGCTCATGCCGTTTTCGGCCAGCACCAGCATGTAATGGATCTTGTTGCCGAGCGGGTCTTTGCGATACGCCATTTCGGCGTGAATTTTGGCGTAGGTCTCCAGCGAACAGGGCTCGGCGCCGCCGCGCGCTTTGGCTTGCGCCGCTTGGTACAGCGGCATGAAAGCCATCGCGGTTTTGCCCATGTCGGAGGGATCGCTCATTTTCGCGGTCCAGCCGGCTTTCGAGGCCCGCCAATCGTCGGCGCTCACCCCGTGTTCGGCGGCGATGGCCAGCTCCTTGGATTCGTCGCCAGCGGTGTGGGCCATCAGCGCGCAAAGGTCGGCGTAGAGTTCGAGCGGAATCATGTGGGTTCCCCGTGAGATGGACGATGCGGCCCGCCAACACGGCGAACTGAAACGTAGCTACGCGCGGAACGCGCAAAAGCGGACAACCGAGCGAACAACCGAATGTCGCCGCAACGATCGAATGGGCGCGCGATCGATGCGTATCGCTTCAGATCGCCAACGCCGCCCGCAGCGGCGCGTCGCGCCAGGGCGCGGCCAGCGCGTCCAACGCGGCGTCGAAGGCGGCGGCGTCCGCCAACACCGGCGTGATGTCTTTGAAGACGATGCCCGGTCGCGGGAAATCGGCGACATCGCGAATCAGGCGGGTCCAAGGCGGCATGCGGGCGCTCCGAGGCGAAAGCGGCATGATGCCGCAGACGCGGTGCGTGCGCCGCATCTCGGCTTCGCTATGGCATCATCGCCGTGGCCGCCGAGGGGAGCGCCGCGTTCGTCCGTTCGTGGAGCCTCGCCATGCGTTCTCGATCCTCGCACCTCGCCTATGTCGTTTCCGCCGCGTGTTTAAGCGCGGCGTTCGCGCTCGTTCCGAGCACTTCCCAAGCGCGAGTCTGGACCGTCGGCCCGACCGGTCGCGATTACACCCAGTTGTCGGCCTTGTTCGACGCTAATAATCTCGCGCCGGGCGACATCGTCGATGTGGACGGCAATGCGACGTACAACAGCGCGAAGATGGGCGACGACGACGGCGGCGCGCCGGGCGTTCCGGTGACGGTGCGATGGAAGCGTACGGCGGGTGCGACGCGCCCGGTGTTGCAAGGCGGCGTGCACACGTTCAAGTTCGAACAATCGAACCATGTGGTGTTCGAGGGCTTCGAGGTGCGCGGCGGCACCAGCACCTGCGTGTTCAGCGAAGCGAACGACATCACCGTGCGCGACGCGGTGGTCCACGCGTGCCCCAGCCACGGCATTCTGGGCGCGGATCAGAATTCGGGCTCGTTCACGCTGGAATACAGCGAAATCTACGATGCCGGCGCCGGCACCACGCGGCATGCCATTTACATGCAGTCCGACGAAATCGCGTTCCCGGGTTCGGTGTTCCGCATGCGCTTCAACTACATCCATAACGGCAATGGCGGCAATCTGCTGAAAGTCCGTCACGAGCGCAGCGAGATCCATTCCAACTGGTTCGAAGGCGCGTTCTATCAAGAAATGGAATTGATCGGCCCCGACTGCGAAACCCAGCAAGCCGGCTGGACGCGCGCGACCAAGCGCGAGGATGTGGAGCTGTTGAACAACGTCATCGTCCACACGTCGGCCTCGTGGCCGCATGCGATCCGCGTGGGTGGCGATCTGAACGGTGCCAGCGACGGCCGCTTGCGGATGGTCGGCAATACCATCGTGTTCGATCGGCCGGGCAACGCCACCGCGGTGTACGTGCAGCTCGGCATGGGCAGCGTGGAGATGCACAACAATGCGATCTATCAAACCGGCGGCGGCGCGCCAGCGATCCTGCGCGAAAATCTCACGCCCGACACGCCGTTCTGCGCGCCGTTCGTCACCACGCCGTGGAGCGGAGCGCGCAGCGTGTTCGGCACGCGTAACTGGGTGCAGAGCGCAGCGACGTTCGTGCCGGCGGAGTGGACCGGCACCGTCTTCGGCAGCGATCCGGGATTTCGCAATATCGCCGCACGGGATTTCAGGCCGCTTGCGACCAGTCCGCTGCGCAACGCGGGCGTCAATCGTCCGTCGTCGCCCGCCGCGTTCCCGATGCCGTGGGCGCTTCCGGTCGTCAGCTTCGATCCGCCGCTGCGCGCGAAAATGACGATCGCCGACGAAACCCCGCGCATTCCTCAAGGCTTCTTCACCGTCGATATCGGCGCGTTGGAAGAGGTGAGCGCCGATACGTTGATCGGTCCGTTCCTGCTGCCCGGTTCGATGCCGCGCGTGCGGCCGCGGCCGGCGGCGACGACGAGCGCCGTGTCGTCGAGCGCCTCGCCGCCGAGCGTATCGGCGCCGCCGCCGCCCGCGCGCGCCGTCCCTCGCCATTGCGTACGCGGCGGTTGTCTGCGTCGTGCGAACGCGGGCCGTTGACGCACGCGCGCGACACGACAAAGATTCCGAACACGACACCGAACGGAGCGAGCGCATGCCCTTCCAGTCCGAATACGCGAACGAAGAACCGACGCGCGCGGAGATCGACGCCGCACCGGGTTGGACGCTGGTCGAATTCGGCGCGCCATGGTGCCCGCACTGCATCGCGGCGCAGACGCCGTTGGCGGCGGCGTTGGCCGAACGCGAGCGCATCGCCAACGAATCGATCGCGCATCGCAAAATAGAAGACGGCTCGGGCCGGCCGCTGGGACGTTCGTTTCGCGTCAAATTGTGGCCGACGCTGATTCTGATGCGCGACGGCGTCGAAATCGCGCGCGCGGTGCGGCCCACGCAGGCCGACGACATCGAGCGCGCATTGTTTTCGTCGTAAACGGGTTTGTCGTAAGCAAGGTCTTGTCGTAAGCGGCGCTGTCGTCGACCACGCGGTCGCAGGCGAGATGTCTGCGACGCATTCGTGAAGGTTGTGTTCGATTCAGCCGCGACGCCGCGCGCGTCGTTCAGTTTGATCGCCGCAAAACGCGCGATTGCGTACGTCGCGGTGCGGGCCTACTCCTGTCGCATGCGCTCGTGGTTAAGTCCGCGTTGCGTTCATGTTCGCGTTCGTGGATCGATTCATACGCGGCGTCGCATGGTGGCGACCGATCGCGACGCGTCCCTCCCCCTTCCACCACGCGTCGCGGTCGCTTCCTCAATTCGAATCGAGAGCACATCACGATGAATCGATCTACTTCTATCGCGGCGCTTGCCGCTACGCTCGCCTTCGCCGCGTTCGCGGCCTCGGCGCAAGACCCTGCACCGCAACCCGCGCCGATGTCCACCGATACGACGACGCCGGTCAAAGGCGCCTGGGAAGATTTGGATCAGAACCGCGACGGCAATCTCAGCAAAGACGAATCCGCCGCCGCCCCCGCGCTGCAAAAAGTGTTCGAAAAAGCCGATGCCAACGCCGACGGCGCGTTGACCGGCGACGAGTATCGCGCGTACTTGGCGATGCAGACCGACGAACAAAGCAAACCGATGCACGACAAAAAGAAGTAAACGCTTGCGCCTTCCCCACGAGGCGGCCTTCGGGCCGCCTTTTTTTCGCGCGAACGCTTCGCGAGCGGCATCGAACGCAACCCGTCGATGCGCCTCAGCGAAAATCCTCGATGCCAATCTCGATCGAATCCGGGTCCCCGGCCTCGATCGCGCGAGCGACGGCGCGATGCTCGGCCGATTCCACCCAATTGCGCAGATCGCGCCCGCTGCGGCCGTCCGCGCGCGCGGCCAAGTCGCGGCAACCTGCGTCGGGATCGAACGCGACCGGTTTGTTGCCCAACAAAATCCGCAAGATACGCTGCGCGCCCTCGCGATCGGGCAGCGGAATTTCGATGCGTTTAGGCAGGCGCGAGAGCAACGCGGCGTCGAGTTGATCGATGCGATTGGTCGCGGCCAGCACGAACACCGCTTGCGTTTGCGCTTTCGCGCCGTCCATTTCTTGCAGCAACTGACCGATGATTTCGGTTTGGAAGCTGTCGTTACCGCCGCCGCGCGCGGACGCGATGATGTCGATCTCGTCGATGAACAACAGCGACGGCGCCGACTCGCGCGCACGCTCGAACAACTCGCGCACTTTTTGTCCGCTTTGACCGACGAAGCCTTGCTTGATGTCGGCGGTGGAAGCGGCGATGAAGCGCAGCCCGGTTTCGTTCGCCAGCGTGCGCGCGATTTGCGTCTTGCCGGTGCCCGGCGGGCCGTACAACAGCAGGCCGCGCGGCACGCCGATGCCGCGCTTGCGGAACGCATCGGCATGCTGCAGCAAACCCGCGGTGGTCTTCAGCTCGCGCAGCGTGTCGTCGGACAACACCAAGGTGTCCCAGCGCGCGCTTTCTTCGGTCGCGGTCGAGCCCTGTCGGCGCATGCCGGCGGTGGCTAACGCCAGCATCGATTCGTCCAATGCCGCACCGGCGTGCTTCGTGCGTCGGGTGGCCAACTCGCGCGCCAAACGCTTGGCGAGGCTGGCCAATTCGCGGCCCGACATGCCTTGCGTCAACAGCTCGGTCTGCGGCGGCAGCGCATCGCGCACGTTCAGACGCCCTAATTCGTTGCCGAGAATGCGCACCCGCTGCGGGCCATCGGGCAAACCGATATCCAATTGATCTTCGAAGCGCGACAGAATCGCCGGGTCGATCAAATCACGGCGATTGGTCGCGCCCACCACCCACACGTGCGTGTGTTTCTCGAAGCCGTCCCATTGCGCGAGAAAGGCGGCGACGATCTCTTCGGCGAAGCTGTCGGTGCTGCTGGCGCCGCGGCGGCCGAACACGCCTTCGCATTCGTCGATGAAGATCACCGCGCGCTCTTCGCCCAAGGCTTTGCGCCACAGCGCTTGCACGCGTTCGCCGCTTTGGCCGATGTAACCGGACTTCAGATCCGGCAGCGACAGCGGGAAGAACGCGCACTGCATGCTGGAGGCGAAGGTTTTGGCGATCAAACTCTTGCCGGTGCCCGGCGGGCCGTACAGCAATAAACCGCGGGTCGCGGCGGCGCCGCCCTTGGCGAATTCTGCGGCTAAGGCGATCAGATGCAATTTCACCGGGTCGGGCAACACCACATCGGCCCAGGCCGCGCGCGGATCGGCCGGCGCCGCTTTCGCTCCGCCGCCGGTGCGCAGCGTGCGGTCGCGCTCCAATTTATCGGCGATCTTCGCGTTGCGGTCGCATAAGCGGTCGAATTCGTGCGCGAGGTCGCGAATGTCCTTGGGCAACGCCGGAAAGGCATCGTGCAGCAGGATGTCGCGATCCCAACTGAGCACCGGTAAGCGCCCGCGCGTGCGCAGCGGCACGATCGCCAAGCCGCGCCCGTGGCGGTCGTTGATCGAGACCACGATGTCGCCGGGCTGGATCGTCGGCGCGAAGCGCCAAGACTGCCAGCCGAAACCGGTCACGCCCTCGGCCGCGCGCGCGACGGAATAGACGCTGGGGAATTCGATTTGCGGGCCGTTGTGATGCTCTAAACGCATCAAGCGAAAGCGATGCGTCGAAAGCAGAATGCGCGGCAGCACGATACGCTCCACCGCGAGCAGCGCCAGCGCCAGCACGATGGTCCAGACCGGATCGATTTTGGGGATGATGCCGGCGATACGGCCGCCCATGACGGGTGCGAACGCGTTCAACAACGCCGGCACCGTATGGCTGGCGAGCACGACGAGGGCGAAGATGGCGACGATCGTGATCAACCAGCGCGAAGGCGCCCACAGGAACAGCTTGCGCCCGCGCTCGCGACGGCTTTCGGGTTCACGCAAGAGCAAGCACAGCCCATGCCGCGCGAAATGACGACGCAGTCGGCTATCGATGCGGCGCGAGAACGCTTGCAGTTGCGCTTCGAGCGCGGCGACGTCTTGCGGCGGCGGTGCGGGGCGGTGTGGGGTCATCGCGTGGCGTCTGTCCTGCGGTGCGACGCGGCCGGGGCTGTCCGGCCGATCCTGATTCGCCTGCCGCATCGTCGATGATAGCCGCTGGCGGCGGCGGACGAGCGCACCGATGCCGAACCGATGCGCCCGCCGCCGGGCGCGGCGGATGCGGTCACAGAATCGACAGGGCTTTTTCTTTGCGTTCCGCCAGACGTTTTTCCAGGTAATGGATGTTCTGGCCGCCGGCCTGGAATCCCAGGTCGCGCATGATGCGTTGCTGCAGCGGGATATTGGTCTTGATGCCGTCCACCACCATCTCGCTCAACGCCACCTGCATGCGCGCGATGGCGGTCGCGCGATCCGGGCCGTGGACGATCAATTTTCCGATCATCGAATCGTAATTCGACGGCACGCGATAGCTTTCGTACACATGCGAATCCACGCGCACGCCGGGACCGCCCGCGGCGTGGAAATGCTTGATCAAACCGGGCGAAGGCAAAAAGGTGTCGGGGTCTTCGGCGTTGATGCGGCACTCGATGGCGTGGCCGTTCAGCACGATGTCGCTTTGCTTGATCGACAGTTTCTGCCCGGCGGCGATCATCAATTGCTCTTTCACCAAATCCACGCCGGTGATCATTTCCGTCACCGGATGCTCGACCTGGATGCGCGTGTTCATTTCGATGAAATAGAACCGCCCGTTCTCGTACAGGAATTCGAACGTACCGGCGCCGCGGTAGCCGATGCGAACGCAGGCTTCCACGCACACCTTGCCGATCTCCGCGCGCTGTTCGGGCGTGATGCCCGGCGCGGGCGCTTCTTCCACCACTTTCTGATGGCGGCGCTGCATCGAGCAGTCGCGCTCGCCCAGGTGAATCGCGTTGCCTTGGCCGTCGGCCAGCACCTGGATTTCGACGTGGCGCGGGTTCTCCAGGAATTTCTCCATGTAGACCTGCTCGTTGCCGAACGCGGCTTTGGCTTCGGTTTGCGTGGTCTGAATCGCCGAATGCAGCGCGGCTTCGGTATGCACCACGCGCATGCCGCGACCGCCGCCGCCGCCCGCCGCCTTGATGATGACCGGATAGCCGATCTCGCGCGCGATGCGGACATTTTCTTTCGCGTCCTCGCCCAGCGGGCCGCCGCTGCCCGGCACACAGGGCACGCCCGCGGCTTTCATCGCGCGGATCGCTTCGACTTTATCGCCCATCATGCGGATGGTGTCGGCGCGCGGACCGATGAAGACGAAGCCGGATTTCTCCACGCGTTCGGCGAAATCGGCGTTTTCGCTGAGGAAGCCGTAACCCGGATGGATCGCCTGCGCGTCGGTCACTTCCGCCGCAGCGATGATCGCCGGCATGTTGAGATAACTGTCCTTCGACGCCGCCGGACCGATGCACACCGATTCGTCGGCCATCGCGACGTGCTTGAGGTTGCGATCCACCGTGGAATGCACCGCGACGGTTTTGATCCCGAGCGCGTGGCAGGCGCGCAGGATGCGCAGCGCGATTTCGCCGCGATTGGCGATGACGATTTTATCGAGCATAGGATTGCCGGGAATAGGGAATCGGGAATGGGGAATCGTCAAAAGCGGGCATCGTCGGCGTTCTCAAGATTTGTCGATGGCGTTCATGAGTGCGGTTAATTTCGCGAACAATCTGTCGATAAGCGTATCGAGCGGCTCGGATGCTTGAGCGAACCCGAGCCGGACCGCGATTTGCTGCTGGGTATCCACTTCGGACAACGAACCGCGCGCGATGGACAGGAAACGCAAGTATTCGGCGGTGGAACGTCGCGCGGCGCCTTCGGCGATGTTCGACGGAACGCTGACGGCCGCTTTGCGCAACTGCGAAGTCAATCCGAAGCGTTCGTGATCTGGGAAACTCGAAGAGAAGCGGTAGATCGACTCGACCAGCGTCATCCCATCGCGCCAGACGTCCAAGCCTTCGTGGGGCCGCTTTGTCGATTCCCGACTCCCCATTCCCGATTCCCGGCCTTTACCCGATCACGAACAACGGCTGATCGAACTCCACCGGCTGGCCGCTTTCGCATTGGATCGCGAGTACGGTGCCTGAGACATCGGCTTCGATCGGATTGAACATCTTCATCGCTTCGACGATGGCGAGGGTTTCGCCTTGTTTCACCGCTTGGCCGATTTTTACGAAGGCCGGTTTGTCGGGGCTCGGCGAGGCGTAGAACGTGCCGACCATCGGCGAGCGCACGACATGGCCGTCGGGCAGATCGGAGCCGGCGCGGGCGCCGCCGGTGGCGGCTTCCACGGGCGAGGCCATCGGCATCGGCGGCGCGGCGCGCGGGGCGTGTTCCAGATGCAGCGGCGCGACCGGCGCGGGCATCGTCATCGCTACGCCGCCTTTGGGGATGCGCGCCAAGCGCACGGATTCTTCGCCCTCTTTGATTTCGATTTCGGCGAGGTTCGACTCTTCCAAGAGGTCGATCAGTTTTTTGATTTTGCGCAGGTCCATGGAGGCCTCGTACGAAAGATGCGAAAGATGCGGGTTGAACGTCAGCGCGCGCTGCGTTCGAGCTGGCGGATCGCGGCGGCCAGTGCGAGGCCGTAGCTCAGCGCGCCGAAGCCCGACACGATGCCGACCGCCAGGTCGGTGAAATAACTGGTGTGCCGAAACGGCTCGCGCGCGTGCGGGTTGGATAGATGCACTTCGATGAACGGAATTCCGACCGCCGCCAGGGCATCGCGGACCGCGACCGAGGTATGGGTGAAGGCGGCCGGATTGATCAGGATGAAATCCACGCGGTCGCGGGCGGCGTGAATGCGCTCGACCAGGGCGTGTTCGGCGTTGGATTGGAAACTGTCCAGCTCGTGCCCGGCGGCCATCGCGCGCGCGGCCAGATCGGCGTCGATGTCGGCCAACGTGGCGTGGCCGTAGATCTCGGGCTCTCGCTGCCCGAGCAGGTTCAGATTGGGGCCGTGCAGGACCAGAAGTCGCGCCATCGAAGCGGCCGTGCCGAGGATCCGAGAGGACGGGCAGTCTGCGCGAAACCGGCAGTAGTGTCCAGATCGGCGAAGATCGAGACATTTTCAAGCAGTTGTTTCAATCGCGTCGTAGAAAGGGCGCGGCGCGAAGCCCGGCGTTCAAAGCGAGCCACTCAAAGCGAACCGTTGGAAGCGAGCCATTGGAAGCGGGGAGCCGCTCGCACGCTGTCGGGCGGGCGCTGACTCGGTGCGCATGGCCCCGGCAGGCGCGATCGGGCCGGTTCGAGAAAAAAACAAACGGCCCACAGGCGTTCTGCGCCTGGGGCCGTCGCCCTGCACGGGTGGTAATAGGGGGTGTTACGGGAGAGTCCTGATGCTCGAGTCGAGCGGCGATCCTTGCGGGAGTGAGCGGTCGGTCCTTCGGTGGGCGCTTGCGCCGGCGATTGGCTGCCGCGCAGCGCCAGATCAGCGGCCGTAGCCTCCGGCGCACAGGGCGGCGATAGTGGCCGCGCAGTGTCGGGTCAGGCTGGCGAGCAGCGCCGGGTGGGTGTCGTGCCCGGTCGCGGTCATCATCACCAACTGCTGCCCGGGACGCGGCAGGCATTGGACGACGGTGAAGCCGGTTTCGGTCATGACGGTGAGATCTTGGAAGCCATGCTGTCCCAGGTCGCGGGTCAGGGTTTGCGCCAGACCGCACAGCGAGCTGGAGACCGCCGCCAGCCGGACGCTATCGAGCATCGGCGCGGCGCTGTGCGCGATGTGGTGGCCGTCGTGCGTGGACAGCACGCAGGCGAGGCCGTCGGGCAGCCCGGCCAGCATGCCGTGCATGGCGCGAACCACTTCCGGATAGCGGGCGTACTCGAAGTGCTTCCCGAACATCCTGCTTTGCGCCGGAAAAGGCACGGTGTTGGCGGACATGGCGTGTCGGCTCGTTCTGTCGATGGCGGAACCGGCGATCGTGCGTGAGGCGAGCACGATGCTGGGGCGGCGGGGCGAGGTGCCCCTTGGTCTAAACGAAAAGCATTCTTCATGCCAACCGCCCCGAACCCCACCATTTCGAGGCGAAATTCGAGGGTGCGGCATCGAGAAAACGGTTTCATGCCCGAAATTCGGGCGGAGGCGCACCGTTCGTCGGTGAGGCCATGCTTTCAGGCGCGCGCACGACTGCCGCTGCAGGTCAGTCCTGGGCCACCCGGGGCCGTATGGTGCCGCGATCGACGCGTCAGCGGGCCTTCGAGCCGCCGTGTAAGTCATCGTCGAACCCGTCCAATTCGCCGGGCGCGAATGGGCCGATCCGCTGTTTCGCGATACGGCCGTCGTGGCCGATCAGGACCGAGTACGGCAGCACCCCGCGCCGGTTGCCGAGCCGCACGCTGGCGTCGGCCGGACCGGGCGGGTCGGTGACGATCGGATATGCGACAGGCACACGAAGCAGAAAATCGCGCACCGCGGCCGGGTCGTCCAAGGCCAGACCGATGACCTGCACGCCGTCGGCGCCTTGCCGTTCGCTGTAGCGCTGCAGTTCCGGCATTTCGTCGATGCAGGGGCCGCACCAACTGGCCCAGACGTTGATGAGCAGCGGCCGACCGGCGTAGTCCTGCGGCAGCGCGACCGTGCGGCCGTCCAGATCGGGCAGGCGCAGCGCGGGCATCGGGTCGCCGCGTTCCGCAACGGTCACGCCATCGGGGGCGGCCGGGGCCGCGGCGTCGGCCATGCCTTGCAGAGTGCGTTGGCCCAGTTCGCTGCGCCAGATCGGACCGGAACCGGAGACCAGCAAACCCGCACCCGCGCCGAGAACGGCGGCCACGATCGCGACGATCAACACGGTGCGGGTCTTCACGGCGCCGCGCTCGTCGCGTTCGCGTCGATCATCGCTTCGCGGCATCCGCCAACGCATCGCGCACCAGCGCGGGCGTCAGCACCGCCGGCAACACGCGGCCTTCGCCGCCGCCGCGCGGATAGACCACGTACAGCGGGACGCCAACTGCGCGATAACGCTGCAAATACCCAGTGATCGCGGGATCGACATCGGTCCAATCGCCGACCATGTACACCGCATCGGCCTCGCGCAGCGCATCGCGGAACCCATCGCGACCGAACACGGCTTTTTCGTTGGCTTTGCAGGTGATGCACCAGTCCGCGGTCATGTTCACCAGCACCACGCGACCGGCGCGACGCAGGTCGGCCAGACGTTGCTCGGAGAACGGCACGACGGCGAGATCGCGCGCATTCTGCGCGACGGCAGCGGTGTTCGCGGCGGCCGGTTTCGGCAGTTTCGCGATCATCGCCAGCGACCACACCGCGGTCGCGAGACCGAGCGCGACGCTCAGCGTCGCCAGCGCGCGACGCCCGGCACGTCCGCCCGCATCCTGCGCGCGGACGCGCCACGCCCAGGCCGAGAACGCCACCGCCAGCGCGGCGATCGCCAACCAACCGCCGGCATCGGCGCCGCGCTGCTTGGTCAGCACCCACAGCAGCCAGATCGCGGTGAGATACATCGGGAACGCCAGCGCCTGCTTCAGCGTGTCCATCCAGGCGCCGGGCTTGGGCAAGCGTTGCGCGAACCCGGGCACGAAACCGATCAGCAGGAACGGCGAGGCGAGGCCCAAGCCGAGCGCCGCGAAGACCAACAACGCGGCGGCCGTCGGTGCCGTGAACGCCCAACCCAGCGCCTGCGCCATGAACGGCGCCGTGCAGGGCGCCGCCACCACCACCGCCAGCACGCCGGTGAAGAAATCGCCGGTCGCGCCGCTGCGGCTGGCCAGCCCGTGGCCCACGCCGGTCCAACCGCCGCCGACGTACCACAGGCCCGACAGGCTCAAGCCGAAGCCGAACATCAACAAGGCGAGCGCCGCCACCACCAGCGGTTGCTGCAGTTGGAAGCCCCAGCCGAGCGCGAGCCCGGCCTGCCGCAGCGCGATGGCCAGCCCGCCCAGCGCCAGAAAACTCGTCAACACGCCGGCCGTGTACCACAGCGCATGCGCCCGGGCGCGCCCCGGGGTCTCGCCGCTACCGGCCAAACCCAGCGCCTTGAGCGACAACACCGGCAGCACGCAGGGCATCAAATTCAGGACGATGCCGCCGAGGAAGGCCAGCAACAACGCGACCCACACGCTCGAAATGCGGCCCTCGGGTGCGGCGTCCGTCGCCGTCGCGGCTGGCGTGCTGGCGGCGCTATCGCCGTTATCGGGCACGGTCGAAGCGGCGGGAGCGGCCGAAGCCGAATCGACGGGCGTCGGCGCGGGCGATGCCGAAGCGGACGCCGTGTCCGTGGCGGACGCAACGGCGGTATCGGACGATGCCGGCCCGGTCGCGCCGGTCGAATCCGTCGACGCGGCAGCTTTGGACGCGATCGTCGCGCCCGCCGGCAGGGTCAAGCTCAGCGTACGCCGCATCGGCGGGTAACAGATGCCGTCGGTTTGGCAACCTTGAAAATCGGCTTCGACTTCGACCGGCAACGCCTTGCTGCTGATGCGCGACAGCGGTACGCGCACATCGATGCGATCGAAATACACCTGCACCGTGCCGAAGTGTTCGTCGTGCCAGGCCGTCGCCGTGGGCCACACGATCTTGCCCAGCGCGACTTGTTCGTCCTTGCCGCGCACGCGGATGCGGGTCTTATCGCGGTACAGGTAATAGCCCTTCGCCGGCGAAAAACGCAGCAGCAGCGTGTTGCCGTCGCCCGCGATGGCTTCGAAACCGAAGGCCTGCGTTTCGGGCAAGGCCGCGCGCACGCCGGTATCGATCAGCGGAAGCGGCGCGTTGGTTTCGGCACCGCGCGCGGCGTCGCCTCGCCCGGTCAATGCGCGGCTCAACGCGGCGAAACCCTCGTCGGGCGTCGCCGTGGGTTCGGTCGCTTTCGCCGCGACGGCTTGCGGCATGGTCACCTGCAGCGTGCGCGTTTGCGGCGGATAGCACACCCCGGCGTCGGCGCAGCCTTGGTACTGCACTTTCAGCCGCAGCGTTTTGCCGGCCGCGCCCGCGACATCGGGCAGCGTCCCGACCAAACGCGTGCGGTAGGTTTCCGTGGGGCCGAAGAATTCGTCGTTGTGCGCTTCGCCCTTGGGCAGTCGCAGCGCACCTGCGGTCGCGCCGCCATCCAGAATCTGCACCTTGGTGCGATGCCGGTAGAGGTAATAGCCCGGCGCGATCGTCCACCGCACATCGATGCGGCGCTCGTCGGCCGCTTGCGCGTCCAGGACGAAGGCGCGATCGACCGGCAACAGATCGTCTTCGTCCACCGCCTGCGCGGGTGCGACCCACAGCCAGACAAAGGCGGTCGCGACGACGGTGCGCGCCAGCCCACGGCGCAGGCGTTGGAGGAATGCGGACATCGGGTTCGGTGGTCGGTGGCGAAGCGGGGGAGAATCGAGACGCGATGCGGCGAAGCGAGCGGCACGTTCCGGTTGGAACGCACCGACCGATACGTCGAAGGCGCTGCGTACGGTGGGCGCTCAGTGTAGAGAGGCCGGCAGCCCTGCGACAGCCTCAAGCGCGGCGAGTTCCAGGACGAGTTTGGCTGCGAGGTCCGAGCGAACGCGCTCGAAACCGCGCATTCGCCCCGGCCGCCCCCGGCGCATCGGTTTTCGGCCGTCGCGTCGGTTTACTCGCCGAATCGCGTCAGCCGTTTCGCGCGGGTGCGGCCCAGGCGCCTGGCGGTCAGTTCTTCGATGATTTCCAGCAAGGCCACGCGAATGCCCGGCGGCGCCAGCCGGAACGCCTGGATCAGACGCAACTCGGTGCGCTCCTCGACCAAGATCGCGTCCGCGGCGGACACCGAGTCGAGCTTGGCGTCTTCGGACAATTCCATCTTGCCGCGTCCGGTGGCCAGCCACTCGAAGGTCACGCCCGCGACCATCGCCACGGCGCGGAGGTGATCCACGCTGGGATTCTTGCCCTGGGGCGACTCCCAGTGGCTTACGGCGCTGCGTTGGACGCCGATGGCTTCGGCCAATTTGGCCTGGGAAAGCCCGGCGTGGCGGCGCGCGAGGCGAATGCGGTCTTGGGAATTCATAGTTTGTGTGACACCAATCACTCAATCGAGGGCGAAAACGAGACCCTAGGGCTATCAAGGGCGCCAGGACAACTTGCTACCTTTACTCACGTGGATACCAATGTTGTCCTAACTATGTCTGCTTTTGGTGGCATGCTACTCAAAATGGCTTGCGAAATCAGCGAAATAGGCCCGCTTTCTGATGTGCGCTCACCGAGATTGGCGTATTTGCGCGGACCCCCTGTCTTCCCACCGCAATCGACTATGCGTAACTTCCCTCCCAGCCGGTAGGGACGCTGGCTGCAATACGGAGGTTGCAAGGAGAGGTACGCACCTGCACGGGTGACGTCAGGAAGGTCTTCTCCGAGAGCGCGCACTATATGTGCGCGCTCTTTTTTTGCGCGTCCGAAAAACGAACGGCGAAGCCCGCGGCTGCGACTCGGCGGCCCGACGCATCGGAGCGAATACGAAAAGCCCCTGTTTCCAGGGGCTTTATCGTTTCGACGAGGTCGCGGCGCGCGGCTTGGCGATCACACCCGCAGCGCGGACTCCACCATCAGCGCCATCACGCAGGCGAAGCCCAGCGCCCAGGACAGCGAACGCAACAGTTGCTTATCGCCGAGGTAAAACGCACCGTGCAGCACGCGAAAGACGACGAACGCGACGGCTGCGAACGCGATGCGGGTTTCGGGCACGCCGGCCGCCTGCGCCATCAGCACCGAGGCCGCGAACGGCGCGAAGGCCTCGAAGGCGTTGAGGTGAGCGGCGTTGCCCCTCTGCACACGCGGATGCGTTTGCCGCGCGATCCAACTGCGCGGATCGCGATTGTCGTAGGCCTCGCCCGTCGCCGCCGACTTGCCGAGGAGGGTCCAGACGTAGGGCAGCAGGGCGGCGACGAAAATGCACAAGTAGGCGATGGTCATGGGCGGATTCGATGTGATGTGAACGACCAGGTTAGCCGATGCCGCTCAATCCGGGCCCTACCGAGTACCGAGGCGGGCGGCTCCGCCGTACTCTCCCCGCAGTGCGCGGGGAGAGAGAAGAGCGAGCGCAGTGGGCGCGGACCGAACGGGGCTTGCGCAGCGGGTCAGTCGAGCCGTTGCAGGTGCATCATCAGCGCCATCAAAAACGCCGTGGACTCGTCGGCGTTGCTGAAAACGACCAGGCCCCAACCGCTCTCGCGCTGCAGTGCCACCAGACTGGTATAGCCCGGATTGTTGCCGCCATGGACGTAGAGGCGGCCCATGGGAAGCCGATAGACCGAAAAACCCAGCGCCCAATCGACCAAGCCGAACGCGCGCTCCGGGTGATCCTCTGGAATGCGCACCTGCTGCGGCTCGAAGTAGGTTTCGCAGATCTTCGGTTTCAGGCCGCAGCGCGAGAGCAGTGTTGCGATCCAGCGCCCGTAATCGTCGGCTTCCGTCGTCACCCCGTACGCGGCGCCGAATTGCCCGTCGATGGTTCCGTCGCCTTCGATCCGCTTGCCGGCGCGATGCGGCAATGCTTTCGGTACGGCTGCGCGCGCATCGGCAACGAAGCGGGTGTGTCGCAGGCCCAGCGGGCCTGCCACGCGATGCTGGAACAGGCGTTCCAGGCCTGCTGCGTCGGTACCGCTTAGGTGCTGCAGAACCAGGGCCAGATATTGGTAACCCTCGCCGGAATAGATGAAGCGTTCGCCCGGAGCGGCCAGCGGGACGAGCACTCCCTGGGCGATGGATTCGCGCCAATCGCTGCCGGGCGTCGGACCCGAACGCCAGTTGGGGAGGCCGCTGGTGTGGTCGAGAATCTGTCGCGCGGTGACGCGACGAAAAGCCGCATCGTTCGGAAGGTCCGGGTGTATCAGGTATTTCGAGAGCGGGCGATCGAGGTCGAGACGCCCCTCTTCGACGAAGGTCATCGCGAAATAGGCGAACAGAGGTTTGGACAACGATGCGGCTTCGAAGAGCGTGTCTTCGGTGACCGCGCGCCCGCTGTCGGCATCGGCCACGCCCATGGCGCGGCGATACACCACCTGGCCATCGTGGACGATCGCGATCGAAAGCCCGGAGACGCGGTGGGCGGCCATCGCATCGCGGACCCAGGCATCGAGAGCGGCCGGGTCGACAGGCTGACCGGTCAGATCGCGTAGCGGCGGTGTAACGGTTGGCGTCGGTGGGCTGGCCGGGCAAACGCCGGGTGCGAACGTCAGCAAGAACAACACGACGTGGCGCAGCAAGATGCGCGTCAATGCGTGGGAAAAGGTTTCGTTGCGTGTCATGGCGGTGGCCGGGTCGAGTCGAGGAGCCGCCAGACTGGGCTCCGCGCGCCAGTGTTGCGCTGCATTTTTTGGAAAAACAGCCTCGATTTCGAAAATGCGCAGCTTTATTCGGTCTTGATCGAATGCGCCGCCGGTGTCGCGTCCCGGGTCATGGGGTCGTCGTCTCGGGCGGCGGCGGGGCCGGCCGCTGGCTGAGAGCCTCGCGCCGGAAGTCGGTCGGGGTGCGGTCCTCCAGCGACTTGAAGGCGCGATTGAACGTCGCTAGCGATGCGAAGCCCGAATCCAGGGCGATCGACAGGATCGGACGGCGGACCAGCGCCGGATCGGCCAGCGCCGCTTTGGCATGATCGATCCGGGCACGGGCAAGGAAGGACGAAAAATTGCGGTGACCCAGCACGGTGTTGATGAGCGTCCGCAATTGATGCTCCGGTAGCCCCAGGCGTTTGGCCAAGCCTCCGACAGACAGATCCGGATCGAGATACACCCGGTCTTGCCGCATGGCGGTGTCCAGACGCTCCAGATGGATGCGATCCCGCGGGTCGATGCCCGTCTTCTCCGCCGTCGGGTCCGGCCTGTGTGCGGGCGTCGATTCGAAGCGCAGCGCCGTGTCGCGCACTCCCGCGACCCAGTTGAGAGCCAGCCAGGCCGCGAAGAAAAAGCTCGTGCTCCGCAAGAGAAAGGCGAGTGCGCGGTCTGCGAAAAGCTCGGACATCAGCGAAACGGCCAGTACTGCGGCGATAAACAGCACCACCACGTTGCGCGCGCGTCGGCGCGGTGCGACCAGATCGTCCTGCCGGCCCGAAAGCGCGAGCCAGACCACATGCGCTAGCATCGCCAGCGGAGGAATCATGCCGAGGTCGGTGCGATTCAGCCACGCAAGCGGCAGGCCCTGCGCCTGTAACGCGTAGAGTGCCGGGAATATCGACAGTACGAGCATTCCCAACCACTGCCAGCGGTCGATGCGGTATTCGTCGTCGAAGAAGGACTGCAGGGACCACCATGTCAGGCCGCTGACCGGGATCGCGAGCGGCCACAGAAGGGGCTGCCAGTCGCTAGGGAGTGCGTTCGAGGGAGGCAGTCCCAGCAGCAACATCGACGAGCTGCCGAGCGCCGTCGCAGCGATCAGGCGTGCCCGCAAATGCCGGCCGCTGTCGCGAAGCGCCAGCCATGCGGTGAACAGCAGGATGGCGCAGCCCCCGTAAGCGAAGAATACGGACATCAGCGGGGTTCCCGAAGCCATCCGCCGTGGGTCAATGCGCTCGCCCTCGTTGGTTACAGTGTTTACAGCACGCGTTTACAGCGCGTACCCGAACTGCTGCCGGAACTGCTCGACGAACTCGGCGTAGTCGAAACGCTGGTTCTGGGTGCCGGGGTGCTCGACCTTCAGTGCGCCCATCAGGTTGCCGATGCGGCCGATGGTCGGCCAGTCGTAACCTTTTTCGATGCCGAAGATCAGGCCGGCGCGGAAGGCGTCGCCGCAGCCGGTGGGGTCGGTGACCCGGCGTTCGTGCGCGGGCGGGGTGTCGTAGACCTGGCCGCCGGCGAAGATGCGCGCGCCGCGCGGGCCCTGGGTGGCGATGTACGCCTTCACCTTGCCGGCGATGGTGTCCTCGCTCCAGCCGGTGCGCTCTTGCAGCAGGTTGGACTCGTAATCGTTGACGGTCACGTAATCGGCCTGTTCGATGAACGCGCGCAGCTCCTCGCCGTTGAACAGCGGCATGGCCTGGCCCGGGTCGAAGATGAAGGGGATGCCCGATTCGGCGAATTCCTTCGAATTCTGCAGCATGCCCTCGCGACCGTCTGGGCTGACGATGCCGAAGGTGACGCCCGGCACGTCCTTCACGTGGTTCTCGTACGACCGCATCATCGCGCCGGGGTGGAAGGCGGTGATTTGGTTGTTGTCGTGATCGGTGGTGATGAAGGCCTGGGGCGTGAACAGCTCCGGGATTTCCTTCACGTGGTCCAGGTTGATCGCCATTTCCGCGAACCAGTCGCGGTAGGGGCCGAAATCGGCGCCGACCGTGGCCATCGGGATCGGGTCGCCGCCCAACAATTTCAGGTTGTAGGCGATGTTGCCGGCGCAGCCGCCGAATTCGCGACGCATCCGCGGCACCAAGAACGAGACGTTCAGGATGTGGACTTTGTCCGGGAGGATGTGGTTCTTGAACTGGTCGGGGAACACCATGATGGTGTCGTAGGCCAGGGAACCGCAGATCAGGGCAGCCATCGTCTCGGGTCGTCCGTCGGAAGTGGAAGGAGAGGGTCGAAATCGCCGAATAAACCGGCCTCACAAAGCCGGCCGAGCGAAAATCGGCCGGATAGGGTAGCGGCAGACACCCGCCCAAGCCAGCCCGCGCCGCGCCGAGCGGCGATTTGGGCCTCGGCGTTCATCGGCCGCTCGTCGGCCACGCTCCTCGGCCTCGCTCGATCCGAGCACGAGAGGCGGACCTTCCTAGCCGATGTTCGCCCTGCGTTTTGCCGCGCCGTCGCTCGAATTCCGATCCGCGCGGCGATCATCGCGCAGGTTTCGGCCGACCGCGTGCCGAGCGTGGGTTCGGCAGAGCGTTCCGACGCTCGATGCGGACGTGCGATGCCGACCATCCTCCTGCAGTCGTCGCATTCGTCGTCGATTCGATCGTTCCGATGAACGCGCGTTGCGATCTGCGGAAAAAATCCCCTGAAAACCGTTCGAAACGTGCGCAGAGGCCGCTGTGCGCATCGGATTTTTGTTACCCTACGCGCCGCCGAATTTCATGTCCGAGCGAGCCGTCGTCATCGACCGGTCGCCCGGTTCGCTCGACGGCGCGTTCGGCCGTCACCCGGCCCCTCGCCCGTCCAGCGCCTTTCCGAAGGATGTCTTCGGCCGCGCCAGATCGTCTTCGTGCGTCCCTTGCGTCCACGTGAAGCTCCCGCATCCCCTCCGTCACGCTTTCCACCGGCAGTCCCCCCGAATGTTCAAGAAGTTCCGCGGCATGTTCTCCAACGACCTGTCCATCGATCTGGGCACGGCCAACACCCTCATCTTCGTTCGTGGCCAGGGCATCGTTCTGAACGAGCCTTCGGTCGTCGCGGTCCGTCACGACCGCAACATGGGCGGCAATCGTTCGGTGGCCGAGGTCGGCACCGCCGCCAAGCAAATGCTCGGCCGCACGCCCGGCCACATCACCACGGTGCGTCCGATGAAGGACGGCGTGATCGCCGACTTCACCTACACCGAGGAAATGCTCAAGTCCTTCATCCGCAAGGTGCATAAGTCGCGTTTCCTCAAGCCCAGCCCGCGCGTGCTGATCTGCGTGCCCTGCGGCTCGACGAACGTGGAGCGCCGCGCGATCAAGGAATCGGCCGAAGAGGCCGGCGCGCGCGAGGTGTATCTCATCGAAGAACCCATGGCCGCCGCGATCGGCGCCGGCTTGCCGGTGGCCGAGGCGCGCGGTTCGATGGTGATCGACGTCGGCGGCGGCACCACCGAGATCGCGGTGATCGCGCTCAACGGCATCGTCTACGCGCAGTCGGTTCGCATCGGCGGCGACCGCTTCGACGATTCGATCATCAATTACGTGCGTCGTGCTCACGGCACGCTCATCGGCGAAGCCACCGCTGAGCGCATCAAGTTGGAAATCGGCTGCGCCTATACGCAGCCCAAGACCTTGGAAATGGAGGTCTCCGGCCGTAACCTCGCCGAAGGCGTGCCGCGCGTCATCAAGATCAACTCCAACGAAGTGCTCGATGCGTTGCGCGAACCGTTGGGCGGCATCGTCAGTGCGGTGAAGCTGGCCTTGGAGCAGACGCCGCCAGAATTGTGCGCCGACGTCGCCGAGCGCGGCATCGTGCTGACCGGTGGCGGCGCTTTGCTGCGCGATCTCGACAAATTGATCAGCGAAGAAACCGGCCTGCACGTGCAGGTGGCGGACGACCCGCTGACCTGCGTCGCCCGCGGCGGCGGCCGCGCGCTGGAGTTGATCGACATGCACGGCAACGAGTTCTTCTCGGACTGAAGGCTCGGGAATCGAGAATCGGGAATGGGGAATCGTTAGAAGCGGTTGCCCGTTTCCTAATCCATCGCTTGCGCGCCTTCGGTTTCAGTTGTTTCGCAGTTGTCGTCTATTCGCGGTTCGCTGTTTGACGATGGATCGTCGTCGACCGCACGGCCGCACCGCTCCGATTCCCCATTCTCGATTCCCCATTCCCGGCTTTCCGAAATGCCCCCATACGCCGGCCCTTCCGCAGCACGCGAAGACATCGCCGGAACGCTGCGGCTGCTGGTTTTTTTGGGCATGGCGATCGCGTTGATGATCGCCGACAGCCGCATGGGCTGGTTGCGCGCGGTGCGCGCGCAAGGCGAGGCTGTGGCGCAGCCGTTATGGCGGCTCGCCGGCTTGCCGGCGAAGTTCGGCCAAAGCGTGCGCGACGAAGCCGTGACCCGCACGCAGTTGAGCGAAGAGAATCGCAAACTGCGCAACGCATTGCTCGTGAACCGCGCGCGATTGACGCGGCTGCAAACGGCGGCGGTCGAGAACGCGCGATTGCGCGGCCTGCTCGGCGCCACGGAACAGGCCGGGTTGGAGGTGCAACTCGCACCGATTCTGGATATTTCCCTCGACCCGACGCGGCAGCGGCTAGTGCTCGATGTCGGTGCCGACCAAGGCGTGACGATGGGACAGGCAGTGATCGATGCCGGCGGTTTGCTCGGGCAAGTCATCGACGTTCACGGCGACACGTCCGTGGTGCTGCTGCTGACCGACCCCGACCATGCGGTGCCGGTGGCGGTCGCGCGCAACGGCATTCGCTTGGTGGCGTACGGTCGTGGCGATCGTTTAGAGCTGGCGAACGTGCCTATGTCCAGCGACGTGAAAGTGGGCGATGTGGTGGTCACCTCGGGCATGGGTGGGCGGTTTCCGCCGGGGTTCCCGGTCGGCACGATCGCCAAATTGCAGCCGAACGAAAGCCGCGCGTTTCTCGTCGGCGAATTGACCCCCGCTGCGCAGCTCGATCGCGGGCGCGACGTGCTGCTGCTGAAGCGCGTGCTGCGACCGACCCCGGTGTTGCCGCCGCCGCAGACCGCCGCGACGACCGACCCGAGCCTTGCGCCGCCCGAAGGGGACTCTGCGACCGCCTCGCCGCAAACGACGACGGCCGCGGGCATCTCGGACGCAGCTGAGTCGCCGCTTCAGAACGCGCCCGCGCCGCCGAGCGCAGCGCCGACGACTTCACCGCCAACTGCGACACCCTCAACTGCGCCATCGCCCACAGCGGCACCGACGGCGACACGCGACGATCCCGTGCGGGCGGGTAGGCCATGAGCCGCGCACGCCGTCCGTGGCTGTTGCCGGTCAGCTTGGCGGTGGCCTTGCTGCTCGGTTTGTTGCCGTTGCCGCAAATCCTGCAGCCGTTCCGGCCGTACTGGCTGGCGCTGGTGTTGGCGTATTGGTTGCTCGAAGACCACGAACGCGTCGGCTTGGGTTTCGCGTTCGCGCTCGGCTTGATCGCCGACATCGTGTTCGGCGCGCTGCTCGGCGAGCAGGCGCTGCGGCTGTGCGTGATGACCTTCATCCTTCAGCGTTTTCGCCCGCAGTTGCGCTTCTTCCCGTTGCCGCAACAATCGCTGGCGATCGGCGGTTTGCTGCTCAACGATTTGATCATCGCCTCGGCCATGCACGCCATGTTGGGCGAGCCGGTGCGCTCGTGGTTGTGGTGGTGGACGCCGCTGATCGGCGCGGTGCTGTGGCCGCCGTTGTTCGTGGCTTTGGATGCGCTGCGATTGGGGCGTAAGGGCTGAGAGCGTGTCCATGATCTCTCCATACCTCTCGTTGTGTCGCAGCGACCTGCTGAGTGTCAGGCACCGCCCAGCGCTTGACTGGTGGTCCAGTCAAGCGGCGTATGGCATCCAGCGGCCCGCTGCGGCACAACCCGTAGGGCCAGTCCTGCCGAGGCACGGTGCGGCGTCATCGTTCGGTCGTGGATCGACATCCACTCCCTCTCTCTTCCTTGCTCCGCGCCCCGGTAGGACCGGCGCGAGGCATGGAGAGATCATGAACAGGCTCTAGCCGCTCATGTTCAAGCCCCATCGCCGTCGCTACATCAAGAACGCCGCGCGCGAAGTCGAGCAATTCCGCGCGCGTGCGGCGTTGGGGTTTTTGTCGGTGGCGTTGGCGCTCGGCGTGATCGCCGCGTGGTACTTCAAGCTGCAGGTGATCGATCACACCGATTACGCGATGCGTTCGGAAGCCAATCGCATCAAACAGCGCCCGGAAGTGCCGGCGCGCGGCGTGATCTACGACCGCAAAGGCCGCGTGCTGGCCGAGAACGTGCCCGCGTATCGGCTGGACATCGTGCCCGCCGAAACCGACGACTTGGACCAGACCATCGCCGGCTTGGCGAAGATCATCGCGTTGACGCCCGAAGATATCGAGCGTTTCCACGACACCCGCAAAGTCACGCGCAGCTTTCTGCCGGTGACGCTGCGTCTGCGCATCACCGACGAAGAAGCGGCGCGTTTCGCGGTGGATCGTTGGCGTTACCGGGGCGTCGAATTGGTGCCGTATCTCAACCGGCGTTATCCCTATGGCCATCTGTTCGCGCATGTGGTCGGTTATGTCGGCCGCGTCGATAAGAAAGACGTGGAAAAACTCGGCGAAGGCACGGCGGCGTACAGCCATACCGGCAAAGCGGGGATCGAGCGCGCCTACGACGACAGCCTGCGCGGCGGCATCGGCTACGAACAGATCGAGACCAACGTCGATGGCCGCATCATCGGCAGCATCGGCCGTATTCCGGCCAAACCCGGCAGCAACTTGCGCTTGAGCATCGATGCCGAGCTGCAGCGCGCGGCGACGATCGCGTTCGGCGAACTCACCGGCTCGGCGATCGCGATCGACCCGCGCACGGGCGAGATCCTCGCGATGGTGAGCCTGCCGACTTACGACCCCAATTTGTTCGTCAACGGCATCTCGCACACCCACTACCGATCGTTCATGGACGACCCGGCGCGGCCGCTGTTCAATCGCAATGTGCTCGGCGGCGTCGCGCCGGGCTCGACGCTCAAACCCTTGCTGGTGTTGGCCGGGCTCGACAGCGGCTTGCGCACGCCCGACGATAAAGTGTTCTCCACCGGCGAATTTCGCCTGCCCGGCCAGAAGCGCGGCTATCGCGATACGCACACCGGCTGGACCGACGCGCGCAGAGCGATCGGCGATTCGGTGAATACCTATTTCTACAAGCTGTCGCTCGACATGGGGATTCGCAAATTCGACGAATATCTCTCCACGTACGGCTTCGGTGCGCCGAGCGGCGTCGATCTCTCCGGCGAAACGGCGGGCATCTTGCCGTCGCCGGAATGGAAAGCGAAAAACGCGAAGAAGCAAGGGCCGTGGTACGCGGGCGACACGGTGATTTCCAGCATCGGGCAAGGGTTTTGGAAAGCCACGCCGCTGCAATTGGCGCAAAGCACGGCGGCGCTGGCCGACGACGGCCGTTTGCGTCGGCCGCATTTGGTGGTGGCGCGTCACGATCAATACGACCAGCCGTGGAAAGCCGTGCCGCAGCCCGCGCCGCGCTTGATCTCGCGTAACCCCGCACATCTGCAGGTCGTCCGCGAAGGCATGATTCGCGTCGTCCATGGCCCCGGCGGCACCGCGCGCGTCATCAGCCACAATCTGCCTTACACGATCGCCGGCAAAACCGGCACCGCGCAGGTCATCAGTCGTCGCGGCACCGCGAGTTTGGACCCGAAAAAACTGCCGATGCATTTGCGTCATCGTGCCTTGTTCATCGGCTACGCGCCGGCCGAAGCGCCGACCATCGCAATCGCGGTGGTGGTGGAAGGCGGCGGCTACGGCGCGAGCACGGCGGCGCCGATCGCGCGCACGATCTTGGATGCGTGGTTGCTCGGCAAAATGCCGGAAGAACCGAAGAAGCCCGAGCCGGCGGAGACGCCCGCGACAGGCGCGACTGCCGCGACTGCGACGCCCGCGGGCACCACGGCGACAACGACAACGAACACCGCCGCCAGCGCCGCTGCGCCGACGCCCTCGTCCGCGAGCAAAACGCCTGCCGTCGTAGCGACGCCGACATCGCCGCAGAAAACACCGCCGAAGACACCACCGAAGGCACCGACGCGCCCATGAAAGCCTTCGTCCGTTGGTTGCTCGATCTGTTCCTGCGCCTCACGCGCACGCTCGACTGGCCGTTGCTGGCGGCGTTGCTCGCGTTGATGGGCGTGGCGCTGGTCGTGCTTTACAGCGCGGGCAACGAGAATCCGCGACTGGTCATGGCGCAAGGCGTGCGTTACGGCCTCGGCCTCGGTGCGTTGTGGCTGCTCTCGCGCATCTCGCCGCTGCAACTGCGCAGCGTCACGCCGATGCTGTTCGCTGCGTCGTTGCTGCCGTTGGTCGCGGTGCTGTTCATCGGCGACGGTAAACACGGCAACCATTGGATCAATCTCGGTGTGTTCTATTTCCAACCCGCTGAACTGCTCAAACTTACGTTGCCGATGATGGCGGCGTGGTACCTGCATCGCGAGCCGTTGCCGCCGCGATTCGCGACCGTCGTCGTCGCCGGCCTCATCGTCGCCGTGCCGACCGGCTTGATCCTGCTGCAACCGGACTTCGGCACCTCGATGCTGGTCGCCTCCAGCGGCGCGTTCGCGATCTATCTGGCCGGGCTGTCGTGGCGCTGGTTCGCCGCCGCATTCGCCGGCGTCGCCGCGATCGCGCCGATCGCGTGGTTCTGGCTGCTGCGGCCCTACCAGAAAGACCGCATCCTCACCTTCCTCAATCCCGAGCGCGATCCGCTGGGCACCGGCTGGAACATCATCCAATCCAAAATCGCGATCGGCGCGGGCGGATGGACCGGCCAAGGCTGGGGCGAGGGCTCGCAATCGCATTTGGATTATCTGCCCTATCACACCACCGACTTCATCTTCGCCGTGCTCGCCGAAGAATTCGGCTGGGTCGGCGTCACCGTCGTGCTCGCGTTGTACGTGTTCATCCTCGGCCGCTGTTTATGGATCGCGAGCGAAGCCCGCGACACCTATTCGCGACTCCTCGCCGGTGCGCTCGGTCTCGCTTTTTCGATGTACGTGATCGTCAACGGCAGCATGATTTCCGGCCTGCTCCCGGTGGTGGGCGTGCCGATGCCGCTGCTCAGCTACGGCGGCACCGCCGCGGTCTCGCTGCTGGCGGGCATGGGCGTGGTGATGGCGATGCGGGATCGGCGTTGATTCGATCCGTCTGAGGCGCGGAACGACGCCTTCGCGACTCAACACAGAAAGCGATCGCACGTCCCTCGAACTTCGCACCGACATCGGAGTCGATGCTCGACACGACGTGTCCGTGCGCGAAGCGGAATGGCCTTTCGGCCCCGACGATCCCTCGACAGGCCTGGCCGCTCTCGCGGCCTCTTGGCGTTCTCCTGCTCCGATCCCGAAACTGAAGGAACGACATGATTCTCCCGCAGGCAGGTATGGGGCCGGTCGCGCTGCTGTCGCGCATGCAGGGCAAACTCGATGCGTTCGCGACCGGACCCGATGGCGGCGTCTACACCGCCGCATGGGAACCCGGCGACGACGCATGGCGCGGGTGGTGGCGAATCGACGGCATCGAAGCCGCGCCCGGCGCGCCGGTCGCCGCGGTGTCGCGCGCGCAGGACAAACTCGATGTGTTCGTCGTGGGCATCGATGGTTATCTCTATGCCGCCGCATGGGAACCCGGCGACAGCGCATGGCGCGGCTGGTGGCGCGTCGGCGACATCAAGACCACGCTGCATGCGCCGATCGCCGCGGTGTCGCGCTCCACCGACAAACTCGATCTGTTCGTGACCGCTCTCGATGGCGGCGTGTACACGGCCGCGTGGGAACCGGGCGATGCGGCATGGCGCGGTTGGTGGCGGATCGGCGCGCTGCGCGCGCCGCCGGGCGCGCCGGTGTGCGCGGTATCGCGCTCGCAGGACAAACTCGATGTGTTCGTCATCGACGCGCACGGCCAACCTTGCACCACCGCATGGGAAGCGGGCGAGAGTGCGTGGCCCGACTGGCGTGCGATCGGCGCGCTTCGCGCGTTGCCGCGCACCGCGATCGCCGCGGTTTCGCGCGCGGCGGACAAGCTCGACGTGTTCGTCGTCGCCGACGACGACAAACCGTACACCGCCGCCTGGGAACCCGGCAACGACGATTGGAAGGGATGGTGGCCGGTCGCCGATTTCGTCGCGGCGCGGCGAGCGACCATCACCGCCGTCAGCCGCTCCGAAAATCTCTTGGATGTGTTCGCCACCGCAGCGGACGGGCGTGTGCATACGGCCGCGTGGCAACCCGGCGACGACGCCTGGCGCGGCTGGTGGCCGATCGCCGACGGCATCGCGCTGGCAGGGATCGCGATCGGCGCGGTGTCGCGCAACGCCGACCTGCTCGACATCGTCGTGCCCGGCACCGACGGTCGCGTCTACGCCGCCGCCTGGCAACCGGACGACGAACAGTGGCGCGGCTGGTGGACGGTCGTCGATCTCGTTCTGGGCATGGCCGATCCCGGCGTCGCGCAATGGCACCGGATCGGCCAAGCGTTTTCGTTCGAGAACAGCGCGTATTCCGAGGAAGCGCAAGGAATGACCACGGACGGCGAGGCGTGGTTCCTGTCCTCCAACGGCGACAAGACGATACGCAAATACGGCAGCGGTACCACGCTGTTGGCGAAGATCGCGATTCCCCAGGGCAAGAGCGGCGGCCACGTCGGCGCACCGGGCTGCTTTGAGGGCAATCTGTACGTCCCGATACAAGGGCCGCATGGCGTCGCCGTGATTCCGGTGGATTTATCCTCGCAAACGTTCCTGCCGGTCCAAACATCGCAGGATCTGTTCGCCTGGTGCGACGTCAACCCGCTCAACGGCAGGCTGTACACCACGATCTACGACCAGTACTCGCCCGCCGACGCCGTTCTGTACGCCTACGATCGCGAAACGCTCGCGCGCTGCCAGGAAGACGATCTTCTGCTCGGACCGACGCCGATCCACTTCGATCGCATTCAGGGCGGCGTGTTCACCCGACACGGGCGTTTGATCATCTCGCGCTGCAGTCCGAACGGCCTCTTCTGTTTTTCCGCAGCGAACGGTTATTGCTTCGGCGGCATCCACCTCGGCGATTACGGTTCGAGCGGCTCCGAAGCCGAGGGCGTGACCGTACGCGGCTGGAACTTCGGCGATGCGATGGCATCGGTGCACGTCCTGGAATTGGACAACGACGAAAGCAGCAAAGACGATTGCTACCTGCACAGCTACCGCGTGCCGGATCCGGAGCGGCTGTAGCCGCTTATCGCGCGATGGCCATCTTGGTGAGCTTGCGGAAATACATCCCCGGAAACCACCGCTTCAACCGCCAGTAGCCCGGTTCGCGTTTGGTCGGAATGATCAGGAACACACCGCGCTCCGCGTCGGCGAACACCTTGTCGGCGACGCTGTCCACGGTATCCGGTGCGCGATCCATCCAACGCTGCACGCGCGCCTTGGTGGCGTCGTCGGCCAGCGCGGTGTCCATCAGATTGGTGCGAAAAAACGCCGGGCAGATCACGCCCACGCGCACGCCGCGATGTTCGACCTCCGCGCGCAGTTGTTCCGACAGCGCGACGACGCCGGCTTTCGCCACGCCGTAGCTCATGAGGTTCGGCGCGCCGGCCAATCCGGCGAAGCTGGCGGTGCTGAGAATCTGCCCGCGCTTGGCGGTCAGCATGCCCGGCAGAAACAAGCGGCAGCCGCGCACCACGCCCAGCAGATCGATCTCCAGCACTTTGCGCCATTCGTCCATCGTGGTCTCGACCATCGCGCCGGCCGAGGCGATGCCGGCGTTGTTGATCAGCACATCGACGCAGCAGCCGTCGGCGCCGTTCCATTCGCGTTGGACGGCATCGTGCAGCGACTGCATCGATGCGTCGTCGCCGACATCCGCGACGAGGGCCAGATGGCCGTCGCCCGGCAAGCCGGCGCGCGCGGCTTCGGCGCGCGGCGCGTCGATGTCCACGCAGGCCACGCGCGCGCCGCTGCGGGCGTAGCGCTGGGCCAGCGCGAGGCCGAGGCCGCTGCCGGCGCCGGTGATCAAAACGCGTCGTCGAGGTGCGGTCATGGCGGGTCCGTGTGCGTCGAAGGCGACAGGATAGCAACCTCCGGCGCAAGGGCGCGCATCGCGGCCGGCCGGCGCCGAATCGCCGGTTCCGTCGCGCCTCACGTCCATCCTCGACCCGCGCCGATCTCGACTATCATCGGCGCTCTTCGATCGCATACGCACGCTGGACGCCGCCCATGACCGACCCTTTGTTCGACCTCTCAGGCAAGACCGCTTTGATCACCGGCGCGTCGCGCGGCATCGGCGAAGCCATCGCCCATCTGCTCGCCTCGCACGGTGCGCACGTCGTCTGCACGTCGCGCAATGTCGAAGCCTGCGCCGCGGTGGTGGAGGCGATTCGCGCGGGCGGCGGTTCGGCCGAAGCGCACGCGCTGCACGTCGGCGACCCCGAGGCGATCGAGGCGACGTTCACAGCGCTCGACGCCGCCGGTCGCGCACCTGACATCCTCGTCAACAACGCCGCCGCGAACCCGTATTTCGGGCCGATGCTCGACATGGACCTCGGCAGTTATCAGAAAACCGTGGACGTGAATCTGCGCGGCTATTTCTGGACGACGGTGCAGGCGGCGCGGCGAATGGCCGCGAAGAAAAGCGGCAGCATCGTCAACGTCGCGTCGGTGAACGCCAAGCGCCCGGCGCACGGCCAAGGCGTGTATTCGATGACCAAGGCCGGCATCGTCAACATGACCGAAGGCTTCGCGAAAGAACTCGCCGCGCAGGGCATCCGCATCAACGCGCTGTTGCCGGGATTGACCGACACCAAATTCGCATCGGCCATCACCGGCAATCCGAAGCTGATGGGTTTGATGTCGCAACTCATTCCGATGGGCCGCAGCGCGCAGCCGGACGAAATCGCGCCGGCTGTGCTGTTTCTGGTGTCGCCGGCATCGGCCTACGTCACGGGCACGTGCTTGACCGTGGATGGCGGCTATTTGGCCTAAGCGCTGCGGATCGCAGGCCGCGCGAACGACGATATCGCGGGATCGAAAAACCTACCTTGCGTCTTCGTCGTCGGCCGCTTGACCGACCCACAGCCGATTGCCGTCGAGATCGTCGAAACGGAATTCCGTCATCCCGTAGAACGTCTCGTCCAGATCGGGCAGGCTCACGCCGTTCGCGCGCAGCTTAGCGTGATACGCGCGCACATCGTCGGGATACAGATACAGCACCGACATGCGCGGCGCGCTCGGATGAACGTTGATGGATTCGTCCACCATCAATCGACAGTCGCCGAAACGCAGCATCGCCCAGCGCCAGTCGTCGTTGCGATCTTCGACTTCGAAGCCCAAGGCTTCGTAGAACGCGACGCTCGCCGGTATGCTGCGCACGGGAAGCATCGGAACGATTTGGGTCATGCGCATGGCGATTCCTCGGTGTCGTCGGTTACGCGTCCGCGCACTCGCCGCCGGGGCGCGCGCGCTTCGCGTTCCTGCATCGCCCGCACGCGCTCGCCCGCGGTGCGGATCAATTCCGGCAGCAGATGCGTTTCCGGCAAATGCTTCCAATAACTCTGCGGCATTTCCTGCCGCATCATCCGCGGATTCAGGCGCGCGGGGTTGAAGATATTCGCGTAGTACGTGCGCCACAGATCTTCGCGCGCGTCCTCGCTGGGCGCGTCCTCGGGCTGCGCGCCCGGGCCGAAGGCGAGCGCCTCGCCGTCCCAGGCGACGCTGCGGTCGGGCGTGAGAATGGCCCAACGCATGCCGGCGAATCGACGCGCGAAGAACGGCGCGACGCGATCGACGATGCGATGCGCCGGTTCGAACCACGCGATGAACGCGTCGGTCTCGCCGGGCACTTCGCGGAAGCGCACGAACGCCTTCATCTTGTGCGTATCGCGACCGACCGCTTTCGCCAGTTCGAACGCGCGACGCACGTCGGGATCGACGACGCGCGCCAGCAGATGCCGTTCGCCTTCGGCGATGCGCCAGGCGATGCGGTAAAGCAAGGCTTGCCGCTGCGGATCGCGATGGCACAGCACGGTACCCGCAAGTTCGAACAGTGCGGCCGGCACTGCGGGCGCCTCTCGAATCGCTTCAGCGGCGGATAGATCGGGCGCAGGCAGCAACGCGGATTGCGCATCGTCTTCCCAATCGATGTTTTCCGGCGCCACCCCGGCGCGTAGGCCCGCGCGCGCGGCCACGCGCCACGCATCCAGCGACCATGGCGGATCGATGCGCGCGCGATAGCTCGTCACGTCGGCTCGCTCATGCTGACGCTCACGGCTGCGTTCATGCGGCGAACAGATCGGCTTGTCGCGGTTTCGGCGCGAGCTGCGCGCGCAGTACGGCCGGGTCGTCCAAACGACGTCGCGGGTGATGGTCGATCAGTTGCACGAACGGCAACACTTTCTGTAGCGGCGCGCGCAAGCGGGCGAGATCGTGGACGCGCAGGCGACCATGACGACGCGACATGATGATGCGATCGACGTTGCGCACGCCGAGCCCGGGCACGCGCAACAGCAGTTCGCGCGGGGCGGTGTCCAGATTCACCGGGAACGCATCCGGATGTCGCAGCGCCCAGGCGAGTTTCGGGTCGATATCGAGATCCAACATGCCGCTGCCGCCGCCGGCCGCATCGGGCACGATCTCCTCGACGCGATAGTCGTAAAACCGCAGCAGCCAATCCGCTTGATACAGTCGGTGTTCGCGCAGCAGCGGCGGCGCTTTGACCGGCAGCAGCGCCGAGGCGTCTTGGATCGGGCTGAAACCGGAGTAATACACGCGGCGCATGCCGAAGTCGCGATACAGCCCGTGCGAAGTACTCAAGATGCTGCGATCGTCGGCATCGTCGGCGCCGACGATCATCTGCGTGCTCTGCCCGGCCGGCGCGTAACGCGGCGGTTTGCGTCGCTTCGGCGCGGCATTTGCGACGGCGGCGGGTTTACGCGCGTCGCGGTTCTCTTCGATGCGCGTCCGCACTTCGCCCATCGCCGCGCGAATGCCCGGCAGCTTTTTTTCCGGCGCCAATTTTTTCAGCCCGGCTTCGGTCGGCAATTCGATATTGATGCTGAGGCGGTCGGCGTAGCGTCCGGCCAGCGCCAGCAGTTCGGGCGAGGCCTCGGGAATAGTTTTCAGATGGATGTAACCGGCGAAGCGATGCTCCTCGCGTAGCCGGCGCGCGACCTCGACCATCCGCTCCATCGTGTAATCGCCGTTGCGGATGATGCCGCTGGAAAGAAACAAACCCTCGATGTAATTGCGCTTGTAGAAATCGAGCGTGAGCTGTACCGCTTCTTCGACCGTGAACCGCGCCCGCGGCACATCGCTGCTGATCCGATTGACGCAATAGACGCAGTCGTAAATGCAGAAGTTCGTAAGCAGAATCTTCAGCAACGACACGCAGCGCCCGTCGGGCGTGTACGAATGGCAGATGCCCATGCCCTCGGTGCTGCCGATGCCACCGGATTTCAGCGAGTTGCGCCCGCCCGCGCCGCTGGAGGCGCAGGACGCATCGTATTTGGCGGCGTCGGCCAAAATGGCGAGTTTCTGGCGGAGCTGCATGCGCGAATTCTGCCACGGATCCCGTCTCACGGGACGAGACGCGCCCAGCGCCGCAGTGCTGCCGTTTCGCCCGCGTCTTGCGGCACAATGCCGTCTCCTGTTCCGACGGATCCGGTCCATGAGGCATGACGCGCACGCAGCGGAACTTTGGCGCTATCCGATGAAATCCTGCGCCGGTCTCGCGCTCGCGAGCGCGGAGGTCGATGCGCACGGAATTCGTCACGATCGCCGCTGGATGGCGGTCGATGAGACCGGGCGTTTCGTCACCGGGCGCCAAGTCGGCGCGATCGTGCGCGTACGCGCGCTGCCGGTCGATGGCGGCTTGCGCCTCGAAGCGCCAGAGATGGCGGCGTTGTTCGTGCCGACGCCTTCGCCGGATGCGCCGCGGATCGAATCGACGGTCTGGAACGACACGGTGAACGCCGCGTGCGCGGGCGATGCCGCCGATGCGTGGCTCAGCGCGGCGCTCGGTCGCGACGTGCGCTTGGTGCATTTCGATGCGCGCAGCCGACGCGCCGTCGATCCCAACTACGCGCACGTCGGCGACGAAGTGGGCTTCGCCGACGGTTATCCGTTATTGGCGATTTCGCAAGCGGCCCTGGATGCCTTGAACGATCGCCTTGCCGAGGCGGGTGCCGCGCCGATGACCATGGCGCGGTTTCGGCCGAACCTCGTGATCGCGGGCGTCGCTGCGCATGCCGAAGACGCATGGCGTCGCGTGCGTATCGGCGAGATCGAATTCGATGCGGTGAAACCCTGCACGCGCTGCGTCTTCACTACGGTCGATCCAGACACCGGCGAACGCGATGCCGACGGCGAACCGCTACGCACGCTGAAAGACTACCGGCGCACGCCGAGCGGCATCACCTTCGGGATGAATCTGATCCCGCGAGGTACCGGAACGTTGCGCGTCGGCGATGCGGTGGTGCCGTTGGATTGAGCATGCGCTCAGGACAAGGCCGTAGGTGGTCCATGCGACGAGAGCGTTTCCGCTTTAAGCGGTAACAGACGTTGGCTTAATACAGCGGTAAACCACAGCTAACGTATCCAGACCCATCGGGCGGCGGGCAGGACGCCCGTCGTTTTTCGATTCGCCAAGGAAGGCGAATCGAAAAATCCCGGTAACGATTCGGCCATAGGATTGCTGTGTCGGGGAAAAGTGTTTTCTTTTGCCTACTTTTCTTTAACTCGCGCCATCCTGGCGCTCGCCCTTCGGGCCGCCTGCGGCGTTCGCGCGCGCTCCTGCGCGCGCAGTGCACGAGCAAAAGAAAAGTAGGTCGCGCGCCAGCGCGAAATCGCTTGCTTTTTTGCGGATCAACATCAAGTATTTTTGTTTTTCGAACGCATAACTTCCGCTGAAAACATGTGCCTATACAAAACGAAAATACCATGACAGATCAATGCACGCCGCCACTCACCGCGACAACGCGGGCAAAATCTTCGTCATCAGCAATTTGCCGGTGATCTGATGCGGCTGCCGCGCGTTGAAGTTCTCGGTGGTGATCACCACCACCGCGTGCTGCGCCGGAAAGACCTGCACCGAATTGCCGCCGCTGCCGTTCATCGCGAAGGATTCCCACACCGCATCGCCGACGGGAAATCGCATCTTCCACCACAAATACCCGTAGTCGACATCGTCGTTGGCCTTCGCTTGCGTCGCGACCGAAGCGCGCACCCAGTCTGCGGGTACGAGCTGCCGACCTTGGTATCGGCCGCCGTCGAGATACAACTGACCGAGCGCGAGCAGATCGCGGCTGCGCAAACCTAAACCGCCGCCCGCTTGCGGCAGACCCAGCGGCGAGTACTGCCATTGCGGCGCTTCGATGCCGAGCGGCGCGAACAATCGGCGTTGCGCGTAGGCATCCAGGCGTTCGCCGACCGCGCCCTGCAGCGCCGCGCCGAGCGTGGTCACACCCGCAGTGCAATAGCGAAAACTGCGGCCGTGCGGCGAATCCTCGGGCTTCGGCACCCACGCCGGAAAGCCTTGGATCGGCAAGTCCAGATAGAACTGCACCCAATCTTCGATCAGGTACATGCGTTCTTCGTTGCCGCGCGAAAATTGGTTTTCGTCGTCGCATTCCACGCGCGAGGACATCGTCAACAAATCTTCGAACGTGATCGTCGCCTTGCGCGGATCGTCGTGTTCGCGCGGCTTCGCGGGCCGCAAATACGGCAACACCGGCGCCTGCGCGTTCGGCAGCTTGCCGTCGGCGATCGCTAACCCGGTCAAGATGCCGGCGATGGTTTTGGTGACGGAACGCGTGTTGCGTCGCGCCTGCGCACCGCCGTCGTCGAAATAATGCTCGTACACGACGCGACCGTCGCGGGCGACGACGATGCTGGTGATCTTCTCGAATTCGCCGGCGTCGACCGCGCGGGTGATCGCATCGAAGTCCGCGGGCACGGCCGCAACGGTCACGGGCGTGGATTCCGCAGCGACGAGCGGCTCCGGCGCGAACGCGAGGCCACACAGAACGACGGCGATGGAAGCGGCGGAGCAAGCGGCGGAGCAAGCGGTGCGTGGCATGACGAGGTCTCGGACTGCGATGCCGGCACCCTAGCAGCTCGCGCGGGCCGCGCCTTGTAGATTCGGAACCTGCGGGGGCCGGACTCAGCCGTCGGCGCGGAACCGGGCCGGCGTCCGTCCGAACGCATCCCGAAACGCATGGGTGAAATGGCTTTGATCGACGAAGCCGCAGGCCAACGCGATCTCGCTTAGCGAACGACGCGGGTCGCGCAGCAGGCCGAGCGCGCGTTCCAAACGACAACGACGCAGGTAATCGCCCGGCGCGCAGCCGTAACGACGACGGAACGCGCGCGCGAAGTACACCGGATGCACGCCGCAGTCCTGCGCCAGCTCGGCCAGACTCGGCGCATGCGTACAGTCTTCGCGCAAACGCGCGCGGGCGCGATGCAGCCAAGGCGGCGCGGGTGCGGCCGGTAGCGGTCGCATCGCGGCGGTATCGAGCAAGGCTTCGATCTCCGCTTCCAACGACAAGGCCGTCGCGTCGTCATTCACGCGCAACTGCCGGCGCAAACGCAGCGCCGCGGCGAGCGCCGGCAACGGCAGACGCACGGCGCGATCGGGCAAGACGCGGCGTTCGCAGGCGTCGCGCCAGCGCGTCGTCGGCAACGACAGCGCGAAGAAACGTCCGGGCGGCGCATCGTTCGCTTGCTCGCGACGCCTGCGCGCACCGGCGCGCAGGTCGCGAAAACAATCGCGATGCGTGGTGCCGGGCGGATTGAGGATCAGCGCCGGTTCGACGCACACCGTCGGCATGTCCTCGGCGCTGCTGAGATACGCGCCGTCCAGCAGCAACAGCAGGTGCGCATCGTCGTGCGTATGCGTTTCGATCGCGTGCTCCGGCACGGTCGGTCGCATTTCCGACAATGCGATCTCGCCGACCGTGCGGCGTTCGTGCAGATCGCCGAAGAACGCGCCCTGGGTCAAACGAGGCGCGCCGCTCGCGTCGCTGGCGGTTGCGTTTGTGGTGGTGGCGGATATCGGCATGCGTGGGACATCATCGTCCTGTCTCGGCGCCGGGCGAACGGCCGAAGGTCACGTCTCCGACTTTTGCGACTGCCGTCGCCGCCGGCCTCAGAACCTGTTCAATCTCTTCATACGGCTTGTTCAGTCACAAACAACGGCGTCGATTCTGTGAACCGACTTGATCGTGTCCCCTGCCTTTCGCGAAGCGAAGGGGGCGAGGGAGGGGCTGAACGCCATCTCGGCCTTCTCACCCCCTCCCGACCTCCCCCTGCGCTACGCGCAAGGGGAGGAGAGTGTTCCTGAAAAAATTTTCAAGGGACTTCAGCGTTTCGCGAACCAACGTTTCGCCGCGACCATGTCCGGGTCGATGCCGGCCGCGACATCCTCCAACCGCGTGCGGACCGCGATATCCGGCTGCACGCCTCGGTCGGGTTGCGGGGTTTTGGCGAAGCCGGCGATCAGCGGAATATCCACGCTGACGCCGGAATGCGGCAGCGTCAGCCACGTCAATTGCCCGCCGTTGAGCCCGCGCAGATTGCCGCCGGTTTCGCGGCCGATCAGCGTCGCCGCGCCGCTGGCTTTGAACTCGCGCGCGAGCAAATAACCCGCCGAACTCATCTGCGGACCGGTCAGCAAGACCACGTTGCCGCGGTACGGATGCGCCACCGGCGCGACGACGCGATCTTCCGGCTGTTCGCGCAGCAGCCAGTTTCGGCTTTCGCCGCGCGTGACTTGGCCGGTGCGGTCGAAAAACGAAAAATCCCAGGTGTCGAGAAAACGCGCTAAATCGTAGGGTGCGCGCTCGTAGGCGGATTCGACGCGCGTGCCGGGAATCGTCAACGGCTTCGACAGCAGATGCGCGAGCAACGCGTGGCCGATCGCGTCGTCGCCGCCTTCGTTCAGACGCGCATCCACAATCAAATGCGGAATCCGCTGCTCCTTTAGCGACGCGAAACTGCGCTCGAGAAAGCCGTTCCAGTCGAACTCGCTGTTCCAGAACGCGAAGGTCGGCAGCGTGAGCGTGGCGGTGTCGCCATCGATCGCCATGCGCCAGCTCAGATCGTCTTGCGGCGCGCCTGCGGCGACGAGCAGGCGTTCGCGTTCGCCGACGGTCATCGCCGCGACGGTCGTTTCGCGCACACGCCCGCCGCGCGGTCGCAGCGTCAGCGCGTACCCGTTCGCGCCCGGCGGATGCAGCAGCGGCAGCAGGCGATCCAACGCGCCGCCGTTTTCGCCGCTGTCGAGCTGGCTCAGACGCTTACCGTCGTTGCCGCCGTCGGCGCGCAGATACGGCAGGAACTCGGCGACCAGCTCGGCCGGCGTGCGGCCATCGATGCGCAGCAGCTCGGCGTTCGCGGGAATGCGCGGGTCGGCGCTGGCGGTGACCAGCAGGCGGTTCTCCAGCAGACGCACGCGCATCGGCAGCGCCGGCAACGCGGTGAGCGCCTGCTGCACTGCCGGGCCCTGGTTCAAAGGATTGGTCCAGGTGTGGCCGCAGCGCACCGACGCGGCGATGCGGCTGGCGATCAGATACATCGCCATGGCATCGCTGCCCTGGGCGACCTCGGCCTCGGCCCGGGCGAATTCGGCCTCGAACGCCGCCTGCGACCGGTAGCGGTACAGGCCGGGGTGCAGATCGCTCAGGGCGCGTTTGAGAATCCGCAGTTCGCGTTGCGCCTGCTTCGCGGTGAGCGTCGGCGGGGCGGCTGTTGGCGGGGCTGGGGTCGGCGAGGCTGCCGTTGGCGGGATGCTTGCCGACGAAGTCTCGGCCAGCGCGGCCGTCCACGGGATGACGGCGAGCGCGGCGGTGAGGAACAGGATCGAGAGGCGACGGAAACAACGGCGCATGGCGGCTTCGCTGGGTGAGAGAAGCCGCGAGCTTGCCCGCGACCCTGGCCGACGTCGTTCCAGCGCGGAAAATTCGCGGGTTTTTATGTTTCGGTACGCGACGCGGCCGCCGAAGCGCGGAATTCCGACGGGGTTTGCCCGGTGCGGGCCTTGAAGCAGCGGTTGAAGCTGGTCTTCGCGCTGAAGCCGGCGGCGTAGGCGATCTCCAACAGATCGCCGTCCGCGGCGCCCTCCGTCGCGTGGGTGCGCAAGCGGCGGCAGACCTCATCGACCCGCAATCCGTTGATCGCCTGGTGGAAGCTCAGGCCCAGCCCCTCGTTGAGCGCGCGCGAGAGGTAGGCGGTGTTGGTGCCCAGATGCCGGGCCAGGCGATCGAGACTCAGCTCGGGATCGCGCCACCAACCCGCGTCTTTCGTCCGCGTCAGCCACGCCTCGCCCTGCGCCGCCCAATCGCGTCCTGCGGGTTCGGTCGGCTCTGCCGGGTCTGCGGCGATGGGGTTGTCGGCCGCCGTCGCGGCGGCGGCCGGTGGCGGGTAGACCGTGCTGGCATGCCGCCAGCCTTCCAATCCCAGGTAGAACACCAGCAACGTGAAGCAGACGTACAGCGGAAACCGTTGGTAGTAATCGAAGCCGATGGTGTAGCTCAGGGTCTCGTACAGCGCCCACACCGGCCAGGCCAGCGCGAAAGCGACCAGCACGTTGCGCAGCCAGACGATGCGGAACTCTTCGCGATTGCTCAGATGCGCGTCGAGCCAGCGTTGATAGGCGCGATACGTGCGCAGCGCCAGCCACAGATAGATCGCGAACGAGGCCAGTTCGAGGAAGGTTTCCGCCGGGTCGATCCAATCGCGATGGACAGCGTCGTTCCAGGCGTTCTTCGTTTCCAGCGGCTGCACGAACATCACCGCGCGGTAGGCGAACTGCAGCGCCCCGGGCAACAGATGCCACAGGCCGCCGGCCGGCATCGCGCCGGAGGTCAATCGGCGGACATGCGAATACAGCAGCGGGCCGATCGCCAATCCGCATCCGAACGGCGCGAACGACAGCCACGGATACACGTCGTAATACCCAGCGAAGCCGAGCATGTACGGCATCAGCTTCAGCACGAACACCAACAACAGCAACGCCAAGAAACGATTGGCCACGGCATTGCGGCGGGTGGTCGCCAGCAGCAACGCGACGACGAAGCCGAAACCCGCGCCGATCGCGAGGAGGGTGCTCCAGGGGCCGAATGCGGTGCTCACGTCGGCGCGTTCACTCGCTGTCCACGCCCGCCAAATCCAACACCCAGCGCGGCACGGTCGGTTCGCCGTCGTAAAACTCTTTCGGTTTTTTCTCCGCCATCGCCCAGCGATGCAGCCAGCTTGGGCCGTAGCGGCCGCGATAACCGTCTTCGCGTGCGTAAGCGGGGTCGCGCATCGCCTCCTCCAACGTCACGAAGCGATAGCCGCGACGTTCGATGCCGCGAATCAACGCGGCGTAGGCATCGCCATTCAGCGCGTTGGCGTGCAGCAACAAGATGTGCGGCAGGTTGTAGCCGAGCAGGGCCTGCGACTGGCGTTCGTAATAGTCGATCTTGTTCAGCATGTACGGCACATAGCCCAGACGCAGACGTTCCAGCAACGCGGCGCGTTCGGGCGTGTCGGCCTGTCCGTCGAGCACGCGCTCGTAGGCGAAGGCCCACACCCACTCGCCGTTGTCCACCGTGACCGGCGCGATGCGGTAGCCGTGTTCGGCCAGAAATTTCGCCACTGCCGCCTTGTCTTCGGGCGTGCGTCCGGCGCGCAGATACGGGTGCCGAAACCACTGCGGCGTTTTCCCGCGCGCAGCCAACATCGGCCGCAGCGCTCGCTCGCCGCGCACGATCGCCTGTTCGTACGCGGGAATGCCGACCTCGTGCAGATCCACGTGTCCATAGGTGTGATTGCCCAGGTCGTAACCGGCATCGAGCCATGCGTTCAGCATCGCCAGACGTTCGGGTTGCACGCTGTCGTCGAGTTCCAACTTGTCCTCGTTCACGAAGCCGACCACCGGCACCCCGCCTTGCCGCAGTTGCTCCAGCAGCGCCGCATGTCGCGCGGCCAAAGCCTCGGGCGCCGTCTTCGCGATCCGCTGCCACGGCAGGTCGTCGATCGTGACGGCGATACGGCGATCGGGCGTGGCGGTGTCGTGTGCGGGTTCGGGCGGGCTCTGCGCGCGGCAAGGCATCGCGAGCGCGATGGCGGAAAACGCGAAGGCGTAGAACGCGAAGGCGAATCGGTGGCTGAACGGAGGCGTCATGGTGTGCGGCGCAGCGAGAGCGGGAAAGCTCCCCGGGTTCGCGACTTTACCGCAGCGCGAACGCGACGAACCGCAGGCGCGTGCCGTCAGCACGCGAACGGCCCCGCCTTCGGCCCGGCGACGGGCGAGGTCGCAGTCGCCGCGACCGCATCGGCGCATGATGCCCATGCGAACGCGTTACGATCCCGATCCGAGGCCGCCGTTCGGCCCGCGATGCGTTCAGGCTGATGTCACCGTTCGATTCGCAACGCCACACCGCAAGGAGCTGCATATGCCCGCGTTCAAGAACAACCTGACCCGCGACGAATACGCGCGCGGCGTCGAGAAGCACCCCAAGGCCAAGCGCGCACTGTGCTTCGGCGATTCTTGGTTTCAGTACGTGCCGCATCCGACCGATCTGAACAAACAACTGGCGCGATTGTTTCCGAACACGCTGTTCCTGCGCGAAGGCTTGGCCGGGCGCGACAGCGCGACCTGGAAAGCGGCTTTGCCGCGCATCCAGCGCCACATCGAAACGCATCGATTCCACGCGATCCTGCTGTCCACCGGCGGCAACGACATCGTCGGCGAAGAGTTGCAGGAATTCGTGAAGACCCCGGAAATGCCGCAGTCGGTCGGTTCGATGCCCTGGGGCGCGGTGCCCCCGGAAGTGCGCGATCACATCCGCTTGGAAAGCTTCGAGCACGCGCTGCGTTTCGCCATCGCCGATCTGAAGCAAGTGGTGCAGTTCCGCGACCGCGCGTCGCCGGAATCGGTCGTCTTCGTGCATACCTACGATTACATTTTTCCCAACGGCAAGCCGTTCAAACTCGGGCCGATCAAATTCAAGCCCTGGGTCAAACCCGCGCTGGACAGCGTGCGGCTCACCGATCCGAAAAAGCAGCGCGTCGTCACCACGTGGTTGGTCGATCAGTACGCGCGCGAATTGCAGGCGTTCGTCTCGCAGAATCCGAACATGATTCTCGTGGATTCCCGCGACACGCTGAAAACCGAAGCGCAATGGGAGAACGAGATCCATCCGGTCGCCAAAGGCTTCGAGAAAATCGCCAAGGAACGCTGGAAACCGGCGTTGACCAGCGTCTTGAAATGAACGCGCGACGCGTCTTCGCGCAAGCCGTCGCGATCGTCGTCGGCGCATGCGTGGGCGGGAACGCTTACGCCGACGGTCGCGCCTGCACGTGGGATGCCGACGCGTTTTCGTTCGCCGGCACGCCGGTCGAGCAAGCGCGCTGCTTGCTGCGGCCGGTGGCGATCGGCGGACGCGTAGGCGATGCGCATGCGGTGTTGCCGCAATCGCTCGACGCGATCGTCGGCCGACCCGTGGCGTTCGATGCGGCGACGTTGCGTGCGTGGTTGCGCGCGCAGGGCATCGACGAATCCGGCGTCGGCGGTTCGCTCGACGCGCCGTTGTCGTCCACCGAAGGCGCGCATTCGCAACGCGCGCGCTATTTCGTCATCCACGACACCAGCAACCTGTTGTGCCAGCGCGAAGACTTTCCGGCGAACGCCGACGCCGCCGACGCGCCGTGGAATCGCCCCGAACGCTGGAAGAACGACCCTCAAGCGCATTTGTTCATCACCCGCGACGGCGAAGCGCATGCGCCGCAAGGCCGCCACTTCGCCACGCCCTGGCGTGCGACCAAACTGGAAAAATTTCTGCGCGAACCCAGCCGCGGCCTGTTTCTGCATATCGAGAACGTGCAACTGCGCCGCCCGCAGGCGGCCGACGACGCGCCGCTGCATCGCCCCGACGGCGAATGCGTCAACGACCGTATCGCGCAGAATCCCGGCTTCAGCGCCGCGCAAACCAAACGCTTAGCGCTGGTCTACGTCGCCGCCAGCGTGCGTGCCGGCGAATGGCTGATTCCCGCGTACCACGCGGTGTTGGACACCGGCTTCATCGGCGGCCACGACGACCCGCAGAACTTCGATATCGATGCTTGGGCTGCTGAGGTGTGTTCGCTCCGCGATGCGCTCGGCGATCGTTGCGGTGCCCTGTAGGGCGGGTGCAACCCGCCTTTCGCAACCCACACCACGCTCTCCACGCCTCATGGTCGCTTCAATGTTCGCTGCGGCCTGCGCGCATCGCTGCGACGCGGCGAGTTTCCTGCGCCCTACGGCGTTCCGCGCACGGCTCGGCATTGGGCTTCCAGCGCCACGCCGTCAGGACCGTCCAAGCCCTTGTACACGCCGCAGGGCCAGACGAAACCGCCGAATTGCTCCAGATACCAGTACGGCGGTTCGGACGCGCAAATGTCGATATGTTCGACCCGCCACGCGACGCCGCGCTTGCGCAGCACCACCCACAGCATCTTGTCGAGTTCGACTTCGCAGTTCGTCGCTTTATCCCAGTCGATGGTTTTGTCGGGCGGCCCGACCAACTCGCCCACCAGCACCGCCCAGCCACCATCGACGTTGAGCTTATCGACTTTGATGCGCACCGGTTGCCCCGCGGCCGTCGCTGCGCGCGGGCGCGCCGCGTCGAGAATACGTTGACGTTCGCTGGGCTCTTTCCCCGCTGCTGCGGACGCGATCGTCAAGACGACCAGCGCGAAGAACGTACGAAATAATCCAATTTTCATGAGAGTCGATACCTCGACGACCTTATCCCGATGACGCCAGCACGATACCCGAAACGGTAGCGCCGTTGGGCGGGTGCCAACCCGCCTTCCGCAATCCGCCTTCCACAATCCGCGAACGCATTCTCGGCGTGTCTTAAGCCTCAAGTTCGACCGCGGCTCATACGGAGTCGCTTCGATTCGGCGGGTTGCACCCGCGCTACGAGTTGTTAACCCGCTCCTCGCCCGAAGGCGAGGAGCGAGCGCTTCGACTTCCCTTACCGCACCACAAACACCACCGCCGTGCGCGGCGGCAAGACGAAGCGGCCGGTGGCGGTGTCGTAGGTCGCGGCGGCGGCGCGGCGGTCGGCGGCGTCGTGGGCGCGATGCACCGGATGCAGGCGATAGGCTTTGCCGGCTTCCGTCGGAAGCGTCAACGTTTGCGCGGTCTTGTCGACGTTGACGAAATACAGCACGTCGTCGTAATTCGCGCCGTCGTAGCCGTCGCCGTCGAGATGACCGACCAACACCGTCGCCACTTGATCGCTGCCGGTGTTGCGGAAGCTCAAGCGCTGCTTGATCTCGTCGCTGGTGCGCAAGCGGAACAGTCGCGAGCTGGCGCGGATTTTCAGCAGATCGCGGAACGCATCGCGGGTCCAGCGGATCTCGGTCGCGGTCGGTTTAATGTCGGCGTTGCGCAACAGCGGCGCCATCGTCGACCAATTACCGCCGTTGTCGCCTTCCGGCGGCAAGCCGGTGCCGAAGTAATTGTCGGCGTAGCTCCAATCGATGCGGTTGAACCAATCGCCGCTGTCGTAGCTGTTGCGATCCAGCGATTTGCTGCGCAGCGTGTCCACGCCCGCGTGCCAATACGCGATGCCCTGGCTGAAGGCGTTGATCGCCGCACCCAGCATCTGCACCCGCGCGCGATCTTCGCGGCTGGTGTTCTCGGGCAGTTTGAGCGCGTTGTTGTCGAACAGCGTCCAGTTGTCGTGGTTCTCGACGTAGTTCACCACTTCCTGCGGGTCGGTCACGTAACCGGCCGGCTGTCCGCCGTAGTCGATCTGATCCAAGCGCAGCGTCGCGTTCCAATGCGTGGTCATCGTGAAATCGCGCACCGAACCGGCCAGACCGACTTTGATCACATCGGCCGACCACATCAGGTCGTTGCGGCTCTTGTTGCCGCCGGTGCCGTTGTCGTCGTAATGCATGCCGTTGATGTAGCCCTGATTGCGACGCAGCGAAATGCCGCTGTCGAAACCGGAACCGCCGCGCACATGATCGCGCGCGCGGTCGCTGAAGGTGCCGATACCCGAACCGTTGAGCGACAACTGCGAGGCCTGCACGAAGCGCGCGCCGTTGGCGACTTCGCCGAAATTCCAACCTTCGCCGAACAGTTCGACGCGGCGACCGGCGGCGGCGTTCACTTCGCTTTGCAGCCGTTCCATCGTCGCGCGCGGCTGGTGGCCCATCAAATCGAAACGGAACGAGCTGATCTTGTACTCCGTCGCCCAGGTCTTCACCGAATCGATCATGAGCTTGCCCATCATCGCGTTTTCGGTGGCGGTGTTGTCGCAGCACGTCGAGCGTTCAATATCGCCGGCTTCGTTGAGGCGGTGGTAGTAACCCGGCACCACGCGATCGAGCACCGAGCGATCGTTCTGGCCCGAGGCGGAGGTGTGGTTGTAGACCACATCCATGCCCACGCGCAGACCGGCGCGATGCAAATTCATCACCATCGCGCGGAATTCGCGGATGCGCGCGGCGCCGTCGTTCGCGTCGCTGGCGTAGCTGCCTTCCGGCGCGGTGAAGTGCCAGGGGTCGTAGCCCCAGTTGAAGCAATCTTCGCCGCGCGTCGCGGCCACCGCCGCTTGTTGATCGGCCCAATCGGGGCCGGCGTCGGGGATCGTCGGCGACACGCAGCCGGTTTCCGGCACGCTGGCGATATCGAACACCGGCAGCAGATGCACGTCGGTCAAACCGGCGCGGGCGAGCGCGCGCAGATGCTTCATACCGTTCGCGTTCCACTCAGCGAACGCGAGATATTTGCCGCGATTGCGTGGACTGACGCTGGTGTCGTTCGCCGAAAAATCGCGGACGTGCAGTTCGTACACCGACAGGTCTTCCTGCGCGCGCACGTTGCGCGGCGGGTCGCTGTGTCGCCAACCGTGCGGCATCAGCCACGGCGCATCGAGATCGGCGATGTAGCTGCGCTGCGAATTCGCGTCGAGCCCGATCGAATACGGATCGGTGACGAGATTGCGCACGCGACCGACGCCGCGCACGAAGGTTTCGACGGCGTAGCGGTAGTACAAGCCGTCGAGACGGCCGTGCTGCTGCAGGCTCCACACGCCGGTCGTCGCATCGAATTGCATGTCGCGCTGCGCGCTGCGGAAACCGCCGCGGCCGTAGATGCACAACGTGACCTTCTGCGCGGTCGGCGCCCACAGCTTGAACGCGGTGCGACCGCGACGGATCGACACGCCCAAGTCGTTCACCGCTTCGGCCGCGGCGAAACGATCGTCCAACAAACCCGCGATCTGCGCGGTGGTCGCGCCGAGCGCGTTGCCGTCGTTGTCTTCCTGCACCAACACCACTTGTCCGCGCAGCGCTTGATCGAGTTGCGCGGCGGCAGCGGTCGGCACCGAGAGCACCACGCCTGCGCCGACGTATTGGAAGCGCGCGGCGGCATCGGCCGGCACGTCGCCGCCGACATCGAGCGCGATCGCGCCGTCCGCGCCTTGCGTCTGCGCGCCGCGACGCACGCGGATTTGACCGCTGGCGGAGTGGTAGAGCTTGAAGCGACCCGCGCTATCGACTTGCGGCCAACGGATGCGATCGCGCGTCAACCACACCGCGCGCGCATCGGTGCTGGACACGCGGCGCGTGTCCGGCGTGGAGTAGAACACGCGCGCATCGCCGCCGATCAACCAAACATGACCGACGCCGTTGGCGATGTTCATCGCGCCGAACGACACGCGGATATTGTCGTTCCAGCCGTCTTTGTTGTTCACGCCGCCGTTGGGATTGCTCGGCATGCCGTGGATGATGAATTCCACGGCGCGGCGATTCGCATCGCCGGTCGGATTCAATACCGGCAGATCGAACACGATATCGTTCGCGCCTTGCGCGACATACCCCGGCATCGCGCTGAGCGGCACCGGATTGCCCCACTGGTCGAGCGTCAAACCGGGCAGACGGCTGGGGTCGATGCCGCTGGTGGGCCACAAATGCAGGCCCCATTGATCGAACACACCGTCGAAACGTTTGTAATGCACGCGAACGGTATGCACATCGGGCGTCGTGGTCAGCGGGTTGCTGCGGTAGATCGTGCTGTCGCCGGAGCGCAGCCAGAACTCGCCGCCGTCGGCGAATTTCCACACGCGATCCACGCCCGGGTCGCCGCCCTGGCCCGGCGGATGCACGATGAAACCGAAACCGGCGGCCGCGGGATTATCGAACGCCGTCGCAGGCAGATCGAAATACGCGCCGTAGCTATCGATGCCCGTGCGCGCGAACGACGTGTTCCAACTCACGCCCGGATAGTCCGAGATGTACTGGCCGGCATCGTTCACTTGCCACAGATGCAAGCCCCAATCGCCGTACTGCGCGTCGTCGCGACGGTAATGGATACGCACGTTGACCGGCGAGCTGCCGGTCGAGGGCGGGACCGGGTCGAGCACGGTGCTGAGGTCGGTCGCACTGCACATGCCGCTCATCGTCTCGCCGCCGCTGTGTTTCTCGAGCGCATCGAGCGCGGCTTGCGCCGAGCCGAATTCGGCGTTCGCGCCCTCGGCCGTGATTTCGCCGCGCCAAGGCGGGTCGCAAGCGGCCAAGGTGAAGGTCAGACACAATGCCGCGAGCGTGGTCAGCGCGCGGTTCCAGCGATACGAAAAGGTACGCATCCTGCCCTCCTGAAAAGTTCGGTCGGAGTCAATCGTCGGCATCGCGGTTGTGCGATGCAGCAAAAACGCACTCGAAAAAACGGTTTGCGCAATGCGCGGCGCGCTGCACTGTCGGCGATCCGAGTATCCAGGGCAAGGCGCGAGACCCGTGCTGAAAACGTATTCCCGAACAATTCGGGACGTTTCCGCGGGATTCGATCCGACTCGATTCGATTTCGGCTCGTTTCTGTCGTGTCGTCGGTCAAATCTCAGGAAAATCGATGAACTGCGGCGGCACCGCGTCGGTCAACCACACGCCGTTTTCCGACCGGAAGAACGCATACCCCGACGCGGCCATTTCGCTGGCGCGCACCGTCAGCACCACAGGCTTGCCGTGGCGCGTGCCGACGTTCGTCGCGGTATCGGGGTCGGCCGACAGATGCACATGCTGGCGCTGCCGCTTGCTTAAACCGTCGAGCCGGATCGCGTGCAGCGACCGCGTCGCGGTGCCGTGATACAGCCGCTCCGGCGGCGCGATGGGCGAAAGACCGAGTTCGACCTCGATCGAATGCCCCTGCCGTGCGCGAATCCGCGTGCCGTCGTCGCTGATCGCGAACCGCTGCTTGTTGTTCGTCGCCACCACCTCGTCGATCAGCGCGCGGGTGAGCGGGCGATGCGACTGCGAGAGACGAATCAGCGTCTCGATATCCGCCCAGCCTTCCGAATCGAGCGCGAGCCCGATCGCATCCGGGCGATGACGCAGCACGAGGCTGATGAATTTGCTGGCGGCGACGACGGGTTTCGACATGCCGTCATTCTACCAATGCGACTTCGGCGCATCCGATCCGATGCCCATCGGGTGCGCGATGCGTTCGCAGGCGTCGCGCAGCGACACGCGGATCGCTCACCAGAACGGATGTTCGCGCATGGGAAAACGTTTCGGCGGCAGTAGGTGCATCGCTTCGATCGGCCAATTCCACAGCACGATCAGCGCGACCGACGCGACGAACAGCCCCAACCACGGCAACAGATATTTCGCGAGGCGCGTTGCGATGCGTCGGTTCGTCTGCGCAGAGGACACGGGTGCAAGAGGCGCGAAGATCTCGGGGCCGCCCGCCAGCACGTAGGCGAGCGCCATGGTCGAACCGTAGGCCAACGCGACGAAGACCCAGAGCGCGAAGCCGAGCGGCATCGTCGCGAGCCCTTGCAGAAAAATCGCGCCCTGTTGTTCGATCAACACGCCGTAGATTGCGGTGATCCAGAAGACTTCGGCGACGGAATAGCGGTCGCGCCGCAGTCGCCACCACCACGTCAACCACCAACCGAGGTAAAACCCGACAGCGATCAGCAGATCGGCGAACAATTGCGGATGAAACAGCGCCGGTGCCGAGGCATCGCGAATGAAGTTATGCGCCCAGGCGCCGGTTTCCAATACGCAGGTCGCCAGCAGCGTCGCGATCAACAAACGCAGCCAGGGACGCATGCGCGGCAACGCCCCTCCGAACAGCCGCCAATCGAACATTACGCAGGCGACGAACAGCGGATACGGTAGCAACACGGGCGAGTCGATGCAGGCCAGCGCGACCAAGAGGCCGCTCAGTCCGAACAGCCATCGATGCCGTCGGTTCATACGGCGGAGTTTCGATTCATCGCTCGCGAGCCCGCATGGTTGCCGCGCCGCCCCCAGAGTATTGATCGGCTTCGGACAGCGACGACTCGTTTCCTCGGTGTGCTTCTTCGACACGATTTTCTTGCGCCGCTGTCGATACCGATGGCCGCTCGATCGACGGCGTGCATAGGCGTTTCCAGTGCAGCGGTTCGGCGGGTATGCATGCGTGCGACCGATGATCGATGCCGACGATTATCGACAAAAAACGCCGCGTCGCGAGCGCGGCGTGGGCATCGATTCGCGAGACGGCGACGCGCCCGAAGACGCGCCGCCGCAGATCGCCGTCGCTGGTCGCCGTCGCGACGCGATCAGAGCGGTTCGCCGCCGCCGCCCTTCGACGGGAACGGCAGCGTCGTACTGCCGAACGACGCGACCATTTGCGTGCCGAGGATCGTGCCGCGATTGTTCGCGGGCGACAGGCCGCCGACGGTCAACGTGGTGACGACCGTGGACCCGTAGTTGGGCGAGGAGGTGTGCACCAACTTGATCCAATCGCCGTTGGCGACATAGCCCGGCACGGTCGTCGCGGGCGCACCGTTGCGGATGTAGCTGCCGTTCGACACCGAGATCGGCACGCGCGCACCGAGCGTCAAACCGCTGATATAGATGAGCTGGCTGGTTTGTTGCGTCGAACGCGCCACATCGTCGTAAGGCGCGAAAACGGCTTGGTCGGGCGTGACGTCGAGCGCATCGCCTTGATAACGCATCGCGAAATACCGCGCTTGACTATAGCCGCCGACGTAGAACTTGCCGTCCGGCGCCAACGCGAGGAATTCCGCGCTGGTCGGCGACGCGTACGACGAACCGATATCGCCGAATTTGTAGCCCACGCCGTTGTTATAGCTGGGATCCAAAAAACCGCCTTCGCCGATGCGTGCGGTGAAGGCCGTGGTCGTGCCGCTGCTGGAAATCGACAATTGGCCGGCGAGCATCGTCTTGCCTAACGGCGTCACTTCCATCGCGTTCAGATCGTAAAGACCGTTCGGCGCGATCGGCGTGTAGAAATGGCCGTTGCCGTTGTAGGCGGTATCGAGCGTGCCGTCGGTGTTCAGGCGCGTCACGTTGACGCCATAAAGATAGGGCGCGGCCTGCAGTGCGTTCGAACCGACGATGACTTTGCCTTCGAGGTCCAGGGCGACCGCGCGGCCGTAGAGGTTGTATCCGGTGCGCGACAGATACACGATGCCGCCGCTGCCGAAGCCGGGGTCGAGATCGCCATACAGATTCAAGCGAATCACCGGCGTCGAAAACACGCTGCCGTTTCTGCTTTCGCCAGCGACGTAAATTTTACCGTCCGGCGTCACCGCGACGCTGTGCGCCAAGTCGTTATCGTTCGACGACAACGCGATGCGCACTTTGCCCGATAAACCGAAGCTCGAATCGAGCGTGCCGTTGGTGTTGACGCGAACGACGGCGAAATCGTTCTTGGTGACCGCGTCGAAACTTTGACCGACAAGCAGGATTTTGCCGTCGGGCTGCACCGCGATGCCTTGCGCCATCGACCACGTACCGACTTGCACCGTCAGCTTGCCGCCGCTCGCGAAACTGGTATCGAGCGCGCCCGCGTGCGTGAGCCGCGTCAGCGTCATCACCGGGTTGGCGCCGATATAGCTGAAACCCGCCGCGTAGATGCCGGCGCTGGTGTAGGCCATATCGGTGACTTCGTTCTGGCTGTAGACGATGTCGTACACCAGCTTTCCGGTGCCGTCGCCGAAAACGTAGTCGGGAACCGAATCGTTGAGATGACGCGCGATGCCGAAGTCGGTGCCGCCGTACGCGTCTTGCACCCAGCCGCCAAGCAGCAATTTGCCGTCGGGTTGCAGCGCACCGGCCGTGCCGCGGCCGCCATAAGCGCTCAATTCGCGCAAGAAAACGCCGCCGAACGCATAAGAAGTGTCCAGATCCGCATTACCGGCGCGCGCATCGACGGCGGCGATGCCGGAAGAGGTTGCGACGATCGCAGCCGCGAGCATGGTTTTGCGGAAGAAAGGAGCGCGGAAGCGAGTGAGAAGGGAAAACGATCGGGTCATGAAAGCATCCATGGTGGTGGTGTTGTGAAAGTCGCATTCGATAGCGATATCGCGATGGACGAAACGGAACGAAACGGCGCTCGCCCATCGGCGAGCGTCGCGGCACGCGCCGCGAACGACAGGCGCCGCGAACGACAGGCGCTGCGAACGGCGGGCGAACATCCGAGCGGCTGCGCCGCCGGGCGGATTGTCGTCGCTTGTTTGTGAAATCGGTGTGGAATGGAGCCCGACACAGCGCTGCGAACGCTCGTCGAGATGTCGATGCGAATGCATAGCCTGCTGCGGAGGCGTCTCAATGTTCGAGAACGATCGCTCGGTGCTGCGCGTCGCGGCTCGATTGAGGTACATTGGGTCGAACATCTCGACTGCCCTCGCGCGTCGAATTCGCAGATGCCTTTTGGCAGATCCGTTTTGGCAGATGTGTTTTGATAGATCCGTTTCGGAGGTTCGCTTGCCGTATCGTCGTATTCGCTTCGTCGCTCTGCTCGCCGCCGTCTGCGCTGCGCCCGCGCAGGCCTGTTCCGACTTGCCGAATATCTGCGCGCAAATGGCGCAACATCACAGCGACATGGTCGATATCGCCGCGACTCCGCCGCCACCTGAGTGGTGGGGCGACGAGCCCTACGACGACGATGCGCCGGAACCGTACTACGACCCGACCGCGTTCTATCTGGATCACGCCATCGTCGCATCGCGTCGAGCGGCGCTCGACGCCTTGGAGCGCATCCTCGACGACCCGAAATCGCGCGCCTATCGCGACGGGACGTGGCAATTCTTTCAGGACAAGATCGACGCCGACCCCGGCGAGTATTGCGCCGCGCTGTTTTGGCGCAAGGACGGCTTCGTTCGTCTCTCCGGCCCGGGCGGCGACTTCGACGGCGCGATGATCACTTTCTGGAGCGAGCACATCCCGCGCCCGGACGCCGTGCGCAACATCGCGGTGACGCTCGCGCAAACCGGCGAGGACCCACCGCAAACCGTGCGAACCTTCAACTACGTGCAGCGCGGTCAAGCGTATGGCGCCATCGCGTTCGCGGTACCGACGTTCGACGCGCTGCTCGACAACATCGAAGACGCGCACTGGTTCGAACTGTCGATCGATGGCAAGAGCGTCGCTCGCGTCGAATGGACCGGCGGCCACGCGGCCCGTGATGCGCTGCGTCGATGCGCCGCCGCGCGCGAACCGGCGCGTCGCTAAGCAGCCAGCGCGCGTTCGGAAGCGCGGAACATCGCCGCCTACAACGCGGCGATCATGTGCTTGGAATGCGATGGCGACAGTGTCGCGGACGCGCTCGCGCTGCTCGAACGCGGTGTCGCGCTGGGCCATGCGAAAGCGCTAAACGGCTGAATACTGAGCATGCGCGCCGATAAACGGCGCATTTTTCGACCCGCGAGGACGGCGGAACCGCGATTCCGCCACTTTCGCGGTCGAAAACAGCGTACCATGCCCCCGGCAGGGCGTACCGCTGCATGTCTCGCTGCCGGTCCCTGTATCGACGCGTCTCTCTTCCATCTTTAGTTCCAAGGTAAATATCATGTCTCAGACTCAAACCGGCACCGTGAAGTGGTTCAACGATGCCAAGGGCTTCGGCTTCATCACGCCGGAAAGCGGCCCCGACCTCTTCGTGCACTTCCGCTCGATCCAGAGCTCCGGTTTCAAAAGCTTGCAAGAAGGCCAGCGCGTGTCGTTCGTCGCCACGCAGGGCCAGAAAGGCATGCAGGCCGAGCAGGTCCAAGTGATCTAAGCTTCGCCGCTGTCGAAACGCCGAAAAGCCCGACCCTTGGTCGGGCTTTTTCGTTATGGGCGTCGCCGCGTTTTCCGAACGACTGGTCGCGCCGCTTCGTTGATTGCGGATCGGCACCCGCTCGACAGGTTATTGCGTACGGCCGCCGATCGTCGGCGCATTCTGTTGCTCCCGCTGTTCGAGCGCTTGCGTCTGCGGCGCGATCGCGCGCTGCTGCTGAAGCGTTTCGACCTGCTGCAGACTGTCGCGTGCGGGTGTCTGGGCGGCGTCGTCTAAGCGCACGTTGGCGTGGAAATTGGGTTCGCGATCGCGGCCATGCGGAAAATACGCGGTAAACAAGCGGTCGCCGTAGATGCCGACGTCTTGCGGTTCGCGCACCAGCGTTTCGCGGCGTCTGAGTTCCGCTAACCCGGCGGCGGCGATGTTCTGCGCTTGCTCTTCGTTGTAGCCGCCGCGCGACTGGACCGATGCGAGCATGCGGTCGTATGCCGCGCGATCCTGCGGACTCAGACGTTCGAGCGATTGCGCGAACGTGCCTTGTTCGGGTCGTTCGTCGCGACCATTCGCGGGCGCGTTCTCGGGTTGCGCCTCGCCTTGACGGCGCGCCGGTGGTTCTTCCAGACGAATGCCCAGATCGCCGCGCGCGTAATTCTCCACGCGCACCGATTCGCCGTCGCGATGCGCCACCGTCAGCGTCGTACCGTCCAGCGTGTAGGTGTATTGCCCATCGGCGCTGCGATACGTGTTCGCCGGGTCGCCCTCGTTGCGCGCGCCGCCGGTCAATGCTTGCCGATTCCAGCGCAACTCGCCGCGCCCGTCGTTGTCCATAATCGTGTCGCCGCCGCCGACCACATACGTGTCGTGGCCGACGCCGCCCTCCATCCGGTCGCGCCCCGCGCCGCCGATCAGAATATCGTCGCCGCGATGCGCGCGCAGCGTGTCGTCGCCGCCCATGCCGATCAGCAAGTCGTTGCTGTCGATTTCGCGCGGGTTCTGGCCGCGGGTCGTGCGGCGGGAGTCGATGGTGGCGGCGTGGTTGTCGTCGTCGACATGACCGGTTGTTGTGTTGTAAGTCACCGCTCTGAGCGACTCATTGCGCTCATTCGTTCGCCTGTTCCCCGTGTCGGTAGGATATTGACGATCCACTGCATCGGGATCGCGTAGCTCCCGGCCCGGATCGAGGAATATCGCTGTAGTGGCGAAATCCGTGTCTCGCAGCCTATCCGCCAAGTCGGGATTCTCCGCGCGCAGATCGGCGAGCAGTCGCCGGCGAGCGGGCTCCAATGCCTCGGAGATCGTCGGCACCTGCCCATACTCACGGGAAAGGTCGGGCCAATTTCGATTCGAGAGACCGACCGCATCATGACGTCTATCTGCGCGATTACCCTCGAAATCGACGCCCCAACCGCGTTCATTGGCCAGAATGTCTTCGCGATGCAGTTGGAACATGCGATAGACGTTTCTGGCTTCATCGGACGTGACGTTTTGCGGGTCGTTGTATAGACCGAAAGCGTGGGCTTCCATATTCCGGCGTGCTCGGATGCCCAGCTCGATGTCTGGATCCCGATTGGTCCCGCGGCTGTTGTATCGGAGCTGATACCAAGCTTCTGCGCGGTCGCCATCCGCAATAGCATCGTTGAAGCCCTGCATATGCGATCGCATGCGGCCATCGCCCCGGTTGTAGGTGATCGAGACGGTCGCTGCGCGCTCATCGGAGTTCGGAATACCCAAGCGATCGGCATGTGTCTCGTATCTACCCAGACTGACATTCTCAAGAAGGCTTCGCGCCTCATCTCTGGTGATTTGCCCGGTGAATGCCAGCCCTAGGGCAGTCTTCTGGTTTGCGGGGGCGGCGTCGATGGCAGCAAGCTGTCTTCGCTCATCCTGCGATAGGCGAACCCCTGCGGCGTCCCATAATTCAACGTTGTTGTTTCGATTAAAGGTATAGCCGTAGCCAATCGTCGCCATGTTGTCGCCGGCGTCGTAGGACGACTGTTCGAAACCTTCGAAATTCCGGATCATGACGCTGGCGCGGCGTCGATACTCTTCTTCTGTGCGGTCGTGGTACTCAATCGGCATATAGGCCTCGGTCTTTCCGTCGACAAGAATTCCTCAGGGCCCCCATTGAGGCCATTCGCAAGGAGACGAAACGATGTCTTGCTGATATTGCAATTTCTCCTTCATTCGGGCGCGTGCGAGCGTCTTGATTCCAGGAATGATAGGAGGTTCGTCGTTGATGCCCTTGGCGATCATCCCAACCCTTTCCCAACGCAGTTGATCGCCGATTAACGAAAGACGAGCCATATACCGAGCGTCGTTGCGAGTACTGCGGATGACGACCACCGCGATGCCATCGGAAACGGTTCCAAGAACGGTCGCAGGGTCGGATTCGTCGAGGCGCCCCAAACCCGGCGTGGCCACGAAATGTTCGCCACAGATGCGGCCCTCCTTATCTTGGTAAAGATAAAGATCGAATGTGCCGCACTGAATATCGGGGTCGGTCTTGTTGCACAGATCGATCGACCAAACCCCAGTGAAGTCGGCGGGTGCGCGTTGTTTTCCGGGAGACGAAGCGCATGCGGTGAATCCGACGCTGCTGGATAAAAGAAAAGCTGCGAGAAGAAACCGCTTCATGACGATTCCCCTTCCTGCCTGATGGGTTCGGACGATGCTACACATCCATAATTGACCGATCAAGCCAGCACCGAAGAGAGTCAGTTTGAGCGATTCCTGCTTTCCGCACCTTCTGCGTTTTTGCCTTCGATCGGCTAATCCGAGACCCGATTCATGGAGCGGCGTTCCTCACTCGCCGTTCACCCCGCCACATCAAAAATCGGCGCTCGTATCGACCCACGATGGCGGTGCTTGCTCGGGGAGCGGTTTGCCCGGCGGGAATGGGGTCGTGCTATCCACCGGTGTGATCGTCGCGCCGGTGTTCTGCGCGGCTTCGATGAGCATCTGGCCATCGGCGGGTTTGCCGATGAACACGATGCGGAGGTCTTTCAACGAACCGGCTTCGCGTGCGCGCAAGGCCTTGGCGAGTACGTTCGCCAAAACATCGGACGTGGGCGAGGCGAAGATCATCTGCTTATCCGAATACTCGCTCGCGGGGTCGTAGCGCTTGATGGTCGAGCGGATGGCATCGGCATCGTGCCATCCCTCGTCTTCGCCCGGCGCCGCCAACACCATGCCGCCGATGAGCTCGTCATCGTTGGCGATGCGATCGCGAATCTCGAACATGTAGTGCCGCCAAGCGTGCGTGTCGTTGGTCGTCGGCGCGGGAAGCGGGCGGATGCGTTCTTGCCGCACTTTTTCCCAAGCGGCGTGACGCGCTGCTTCGAGTTGCAACGCGCGGCCGAGCGCGCGCTCCCACGCGGCACCGCTGGGCGGAATCAGCGCGCCATCGGCCAGACGCAGGCGCACGGGGACCGTATTCGTCTCGTCGTCGCTATCGGAACTGGGTTCGACCACCTGCAGTTCTACGGCGCGGTCTTCGTCCACCAGCGCATGATTGCGGCCCCACCAACGCGAGCTCACCGAGCGCGGCAGATGATTCACATAGGCGTCCGGCAGAATGTCTTCGAGCCCCAGCTTGCGCACCAGATGGCCCTGGTGGTCGTAGATCGCGACCACATCGTCGCCGTAGCCCGCCGAATGCCAATTGTCGAAAGTGACCAGAAACTTGGCGTCTTTCGCGAGCAACACCGAGGTCGGCGCCACATCGTTCACCAACGGCATCTGCCACAGCAGACGCCACTGCCCTGCGGCATCGCGCGCTTCCACCCGCGCGATCGGCGACCGCTGCGGATCGCCGGACCGCTGGCCCGCGGGCTGCGCGCCTTTCACCTTGTCCTCGAAAAACGCCAGCGCGCTTTCGATGCCGCGCGGCACGACGGTGACGCGATGCCGACCATCGGCCGACTCGGTGACCTCGATGCTGGGCGGCATCCAGGAATCGGCCAACGCCGGACACACCGCCCCAGCGAAGGCGGCCGCGAGAAGCAAACGGAGTAGATTCGTCATGGCGAAAGCATGTCACAACGAACCGCGCAACGGACATCCGAGCCACCCGACTTACGAGTTACCGGGCTACTCGCTCTCTATCAGATGAGGGAGGCTGCGTGCAAATTGCTCGGTTAGATTCTTGAGGCTTTTTGATGCGTCACTGTCTTGTGGTGCGGCTCCGAGAAGAAATTTGAACAAAATTTGCTGCGCGTTGTGATCTCTATTATTCCCGTTTCTGTCCAATTCGGTCCGTACAGACTCTTTGAAGTCTTTGTTTTTTGCGCTCGGATTAGACAATAGAGGGTGTTCTGGTTTCAACAAAGATAAAAAAATCTTTTCTGGACAGGTTTCGTCAATAAAAATTACTCTTTCTTTACACCATCTAATCCATTCAAGAAGAGAAAATTTTGATCCGACCAAAGAGACATTCTGTGCTTTTAGATTTCCGAGCAGAATTTTCTCGCTAGCAGACGATAGCTCTAGCAGGTTAAATTGAATTACATTTTTTAATGCGGATTGGTCGCCGTCCAGTAGCATCAGAACATTTTCGCCGGTTTGCGCGTATGCTCTCACTTGATTCGAGAGCATCTCTGAGGCGCCAACTTCAGCTGCCACGACGACAACAGAGTCTCTTACTTCGGGCGGTAGTCTTTCCAAGGATCTTTCCGCGAGTGCTTTTAATAATTGATCTTCCGTGATAATTGTCAGCTTTCCCTTCTGCAGGTTTCCTAGCCTATAAAAAGCGGACGCTTTTGTTGGACTTTCTCTAATGAATATTCCATCAGCCGATTCATCAAGCACAACTAGAGCTTCTATGGGTAAAAGATCAACAAATTCGCGAGAATGGGTAGATATCAAAACTTGGATGTGTTTTTTGTCAACGACCTCAAGAATGTGCTCCATGAGTCTTTTTTGCGCGCCAGGGTGAAGTGATGTTTCGGGCTCATCGAGCAAGACGAGATCAAAATCATCGACCTTACCAAGTGAAACCACGTAGTTAACTACAGCTAGTTCTCCGCTACCCGCAAAGCTTTCTGAGTATTTTCTTTTTGATGTTTCAAATATGACGCTTGGTGAAAAATTTCTATCATATAAAGAATGGTTAATGTACCTAGCGGATATGTACTTTTTCCCCAGAATTCTGTTAATGGAGTTAAGTAATTCTGTTGGTATCTCGTAGTTTTCTTTGATCCGCTGAACACCGTAGTAATACAGTGTAGAAGAATTGTTCTCGGCGGCTATTTTCAATTGCCTTGAATATCTCACGAAATGATCTTGTCTGGCTTCTAGACTTGCATGGTCGACAGAATAGAAAAATCTATCGAAAGCATTCGATTCTGATTTTGAATTTATATAATATGGGGTCCTGTCAACTTGATTCCAGCGATCACCGCTCGGACTCATGAATTTCTCATTAGATACATCTTTGGCGGGCATTTCCTCCATGCCTTCCTTTTGAGCAGGCCTTGTTGGCTCCCAGTAACCATGTCGTTTGTTGCCGCACATCTTCCTGCACTGCACCATTAGATCAATTGGTTGAATGTAATGCTTGTACCAGTATCTATTCTGATTTGTGTGATCAAAATCTATCGGGTCGACAGGCGTTGAAAACCAGAATCTAGATGTGCTGAATTTTAGTGGCATCCCCCATGCAGCATGCAAAATAGAACTTTTCCCACCGCCGTTTGGGCCGACAAGCAGCGTGACTGGAAATTTCATTACAATCTTTGCGTTTGGTGCAAAAGATTTAAATCTTGCAAAATTTATTTCATGAATAAATTTATTAAACTTCTTTTGCGAAAATTTCCGTTCTATCGACTCAATTAATGCATTAACGCGATCCATCTTTTATCCCCTGTGCTATTGCTTTCCCTTGTGCTGCAATAAAGGGAGGCGGAAGCGCATTCCCGATCATTAGAGCAATAGCTTCTTTTCCGTGCCGAACCTCAAACTTGTAATCTGGAGGAAACCCCTGAAGCAAAGCTGCCTCTCGAAGAGTAATCGGGCGATTATGCTCTGGGTGAATGAATCTGCCCTTCGATGGGTTAGTGCATCCGCTAGTAATCGTTGGCGATGCAGACTCCCATGCCATCCGACCATATACGTCGTTGAAGCCTGAGACGCGGGAATGGCAAGCAAGTCGAAGATGTTGGGGCAAACTATGTCTGCTCCCCCCGTCTTTTGGGATGAGTGATATTATTTCTCTTGTTCTTTCGTGTTGGCGTTTCGATGGAATATCATGGATTTCGTCCCCTGTGCTTCCGGGTTCTCCCAGATACCCAATGGCACTTCGAACGCTAAGTAACTCGCGTGATGGCTTTGCCAGTTTTGGCCTTCCAATTCGACTGGCGCAAAGAATAAGTCGCTTGCGGCGCTGTGGCACAAAATAATTCGCAGCATCCAGTGTTTCGTAAATAACGCTATATCCCCTGCGTTCTAGTTTCGAGACGAGCTTCTTGAAGCCATCATAGTTTGCTAGGGCGGGAACATTTTCCATCATTATGTATTTTGGATTTAATTCGACTGCTATTCGTCCAAAATCATCAATAAGTTTATTCCTACTGTCTGCTGCAGGACTCTTCCCTGCTCGAGCCCGTAGTGTAGAAAATCCTTGGCATGGCGGGCATCCTGCTAACAGATCCAGTTCTCCGGCTTTCAGTCCGATTGATTCCATTAGCTCTTGCGCGCTCAGTTTTCTGATATCACTGCCTGCTAATTTCACTTCCGGGTGATTGAGCGTATATGTGTGCCTTGCTTTTTCATCTACTTCGACGGCGCCAAGGACCGCGTAACCCGAGTCTTTCAGTCCTTGGGTTAGACCGCCGCAGCCTGCAAAAAGATCAATTGCGGTGAGTTTTCGCGTCATTGCGGACAGGAGTGAAATTAATTTGAGGGATCGGTTGTAGTATGGCCGGACGTTTAATGGCAAGTCGACACAGAGATTGAACCTGATCCTGCACTAAGAAGCAAAGGGCGACCATATTGCCGTCTCTTTGATGGTAATTCTTGCCGGTATTTCAAACCCCCACCGGATTCCCCTTCTCCACATCGATCTTATAAAGCTTGATCGCTCGGGAGACATCCTTCCCCGTCATCTTCCCTTCCTTCGCCAGCGCATCGATCGCCGCGTGGGCGATGTAATAGCGATCCACTTCGAAGTGACGGCGTAGATTCGCGCGGGTGTCGGAGCGGCCGAAGCCGTCGGTGCCCAGCACGGTGTAGCGCATCGGGACGAAGGCGCGGATCTGGTCGGCGAAGGCGCGGACGTAGTCGGTGGCGGCGATGGCGGGGCCTTGGCGGGTGTCCAGCAGTTCGGTCACATACGCTTTGCGCGGGGTCTTCGCTTCGGGATTCAAGCGGTTCCAGCGTTCGGCGTCGAAGCCGTCGCGGCGCAGCTCGGTGAAGCTGGGGCAGCTCCAGATGTCGGCGGTGACGCCGAAATCCTTATCCAATAGTTCGGCGGCGGCGATGGCTTCGCGCAGGATGGTGCCGCTGCCGAGCAGTTGCACGCGCAGTTCGCCTTTCTTCGGTTTGCCGGCGTCCTTCAGCAAGTACATGCCCTTGATGATGCCCTCGGCCGCGCCTTCGGGCATGTCCGGGTGGGCGTAGTTTTCGTTCATCAGGGTGAGGTAGTAGTACTCGTCGTGTTGCTCTTGCAGCATGCGCTGCATGCCGTGCTGCAGGATCACGGCGACTTCGAAGCCGAACGTGGGGTCGTACGCGCGGCAGTTGGGGATGGCGCCGGCCAGCAGATGCGAGTGGCCGTCTTCGTGCTGCAGGCCTTCGCCGTTGAGCGTGGTGCGGCCGGCGGTGGCGCCCAGTAGGAAGCCGCGCGCGCGCATGTCGGCGGCTTGCCACGCGCTGTCGCCGATGCGTTGGAAGCCGAACATCGAATAGAAGATGTAGAACGGCAGCATCGGCAAATCGTTGGTGCTGTAGCTGGTGGCCGCGGCCATCCACGACGAGAACGCGCCGCATTCGGTGATGCCTTCTTCCAGCACCTGGCCGGCGGCGTCTTCGCGGTAGTACATCAATTGATCGCGATCGACCGGTTTGTATTTCTGGCCCTGCGGCGCGTAGATACCGAGTTGGCGGAACAGGCCTTCCATGCCGAAGGTGCGGGCTTCGTCGGCGACGATCGGCACGCAGCGCGGGCCGACGGACTTGTCGCGCAGAATCACGTTCAGCGCTTGCACGAAGGCCATGGTGGTGCTGATTTCGCGGTCGCCGCTGGATTTGAGCAGGCGGTCGAAGACTTCCATCTTCGGCGCTTCGAGCGTTTGCGTGCTCTTGCGGCGGCGCTGCGGCAGGAAGCCGCCGAGCGCGCGACGACGTTCCAGCATGTACTCGACTTCCGGCGATTTTTCGCCGGGGTGGAAGAACGGCACCGCGCCGTCTTTGAATTGCTCGTCGGGAATGGCGATCTTGAAGCGGTCGCGGAACGCGCGCACGGCGTCGTCGTCGAGCTTCTTGGTTTGGTGCGTGGGATTCAGCGATTCGCCTGAGGCGCCCATGCCGTAACCCTTCACCGTTTTGGCGAGGATCACGGTGGGTTGGCCGGCGGTCTTCATCGCGTTGTCGTACGCGGCGTAGACCTTGTGCGGGTCGTGGCCGCCGCGATTGAGACGCCAGATGTCGTCGTCGCTCATGTTCGCGACCATCGCGGCGGTTTCGGGATATTTGCCGAAGAAATGCTCGCGCGTGTACGCGCCGCCGAAGGCTTTGCAGTTTTGGTATTCGCCGTCGACGGTTTCCATCATCAACCGCTTGAGCTGGCCGGTGTTGTCTTTGGCGAGCAGCGGATCCCAATAACTGCCCCATACGGTTTTGACCACGTTCCAACCCGCGCCGCGGAACTGGCCTTCGAGTTCCTGGATGATCTTGCCGTTGCCGCGCACCGGGCCGTCGAGGCGCTGCAAGTTGCAGTTGATGACGAAGACGAGATTGTCGAGCCCTTCGCGGCCGGCGACCGAAATCGCGCCGAGGCTTTCGGGTTCGTCGCATTCGCCGTCGCCAAGGAAGGCCCAGACCTTGCGGTCGGACTTCGGCATCAGGCCGCGGCCTTCGAGGTATTTCCAGTTGCGGGCCTGGTAGATGGCGCCGATCGGGCCGAGGCCCATCGACACGGTGGGGAATTGCCAGAAATCCGGCATCAGCCATGGGTGCGGGTAGCTGCTGATGCCGCGGCCGTCCACTTCCATGCGGAAATGGTCGAGCTGCGATTCGGTGAAGCGGCCTTCGAGGAAGGCGCGGGCGTACACGCCGGGCGAGCTATGGCCTTGGACCGCGATGAGGTCGCCGGGATGGTCGGCGCTGGGCGCCCGCCAGAAATGGTTGAAACCCACGTCGTACAGCGTGGCCGACGAGGCGAACGAGGCGATGTGACCGCCGAGGTCGCCGGGTTTGCGATTGGCGCGCACCACCATGGCCATCGCGTTCCAGCGGATCAGCGAACGGATGCGCCATTCCATGTGCTGGTCGCCGCTCATGCGCGGCTCCAGGTGCGAGGGAATGGTGTTGATGTATTCGGTGGTCGGCGCGAACGGCAGATGCGCGCCGGCGCGGCGGGTCAGTTCGACCATGCCCTCGAGCAACTGGTGCGCCCGGCCGGGGCCGTCGGCGTCGATGACGGCCTTGAGCGATTCGACCCACTCGCGGGTTTCGGTGGGATCGGGGTCGTTCTGCAGCAGATCGTTCAACCAACTCATGCCTAGGGCTCCGCGCGGCCGCGCCGCGTGTGGGTCGGGCCGGTCGGCCCGAACGTGGGTTCCAGATTAGAGCCAGGATTCTAGCAGGGGGTGTTCGGCCCCAGACCCTGTGCGGTGCGGTATGGCGGCGGGGATGGGAAGAATTCGATTTCGGGGGGTGGGAGGCGAGGGCTCAAGCTTTGTGGGAGGCCCGGCAGGGCCGATCGATTCCCACCAGCAGCATGAAAGAGTCTGGGCTTTGTGGGAGGCCCGGAAGGGCCGATCGATTCCCACCAGCAGCATGAAAGAGTCTGGGCTTTGTGGGAGGCCCGGCAGGGCCGATCAATCCCCACCAGCAGCATGAAAGAGTCTGGGCTTTGTGGGAGGCCCGGAAGGGCCGATTGCGACCCGCCACTATGAAAGGAATAGGCCTGTTGTGGGAGGCTAGGAAAGGCCGACGAAAAGAAGAGGCATTCGCCGACAACGGATTCGGAAAAATCCGATCGAATCGGAATTCAAGCGCGCCGACACTGTGGGCATGAACGAACGATTCGCCAATGATGGCTATCGCCGATTGCGCAAAGGCCGCAGATCGATTCCGCAGCAGGCCTATCTGATCACAACGGTTTGTATCGAGCGGCGGCCGCTGTTCGCGGATGTCCGCCGCGCTTCGGCGGCGACCGAGGCCTTACGCGAGCCGAGGCTCTGGCGCGACTCGAAAGCGCTGTGCTGGGTATTGATGCCGGATCATTTGCATCTGGTTCTGATACTGGGCGAAAGCGAATCGCTGATGCATGCGATGAACCGGATCAAATCGGTGACATCGCGAGCGGCGCGCGAAGCGGTGTCCGGCGCGAATCCGATCTGGATGCCAGGGTTTCATGACAGAGCGCTGCGGCGGGAAGAGGATGTGCCGGCGACTGTTCGGTATGCGCTCGAAAACCCGGTGAGAGCCGGGTTGGTGTCGTCGGCGGAGCTGTATCCGCATTCGGAATGCGGATGGGCCGGGGTGTTTTGAGATCGTCGCCGTGTTCGTCGGCCCTGCCGGGCCTCCCACAAAGCTCAGACTCTTTTATGGTGCTGGTGGGTGTTGATCGGTCCTGCCGGGCCTCCCACAACAGACTTCTTTGTTTGATCGCGGTGAATGCCGGCCGGTCCTATGGGGTCTCCCGCGAGGCTCATGGTGTTGGTGAGTTTCGATCGGCCCTTCCGGGTTTCCCACAAAGGATCGGCCCTTCCGGGCCTCCCACAAAAATCCTCTTTACTTTCATGGTGCTGTTGAGTGTCGATCGGCCCTTCCGGGCCTCCCACAAAGCTCTGGCTCGCCCGCCCCTCAATCCTCCCGCATCGCCTTGCGGTTCGCGGCATCGGTTTCGCGTTGTTGTTTGCGGATTTGCGCTTCGACGGCGGCGATGGCGGTCATGTTGACGACGCGGCGCGGGGTGGAGGCGGGGGTGAGGATGTAGGCGGGTTGGTCCAGGCCCATCAGGATCGGTCCGATGGCGACGCCGTCGGTCATCACGCGCACCATGTTGTAGGTGATGTTGGCGGCGTCGAGGTTCGGCATCACGAACAGATTGGGGCGGCCGCTCAGTGTGGTGTTGGGGAACATGCGTCGGCGCAGGCCTTCGTCCCAGGCGGTGTCGGCCATCATTTCGCCGTCGATTTCGAGCTTGGGCACGCGTTTACGGATCAGTTCGTAGGCCTTGCGCATCTTCGCGGCGCTGGGGTTTTCGTGGCTGCCGTAGTTCGAATGCGACAGCAGCGCGACTTTCGGTTCGATACCGAACAGTTTGAGTCGATACGAGGCCTGCAGCGTGGCTTCGGCGATTTGCTCGGCGCTCGGGTCCACTTGCACATGGGTGTCGAGGAAGAACCACACGCCGTGGTCGTTGATGACGCCGGTCATCGCCGCAGTGCCGGTGACGCCGCGGTCGAAATCGAAAATGCTGCGCAGGTAGCCGAGTTTCTTGTGGAAACGGCCGACGAGGCCGCAGATCATCGCGTCCGCTTCGCCGCGCTCCACCATTAGCGCGGCGATCAGCGTGGTGCGCGAGCGCAGCAGATTTTTCGCCGCCGCGGGGGTGACGCCGCGACGTTCGGTGATGCGGTGGTATTGCTGCCAGTAATCGTTGAAACGCGGATCGTCGTGGATGTTGGTCAGATCGAAATCGACGCCGACGCGCATGCGCAGGCCCAAACGCTGCAGACGGGTTTCGATCACATCGGGGCGGCCGATCAGAATCGGGCGCGCCAGTCGCTCATCGACCACGGTCTGCACCGCGCGCAACACGGTTTCTTCCTCGCCCTCGGCGTAGACCACGCGTTTGCGGTCTTTGCGGGCGCGGTCATACACCGGTTTCATCAGCAAGCCGGTGCGGTAGATGAATTGCGCGAGTTTCTCTTCGTACGCGCGCATATCCGCGATGGGCCGCAGCGCGATGCCGGACTCCATCGCGGCGCGCGCCACGGCGGGCGCGAGGATGGTGAGCAGGCGCGGGTCGAATGGGCGCGGGATGATGTACTCGGCGCCGAATTTCGGCGCTTCTTCGGCGTAGGCGCCGCCGAGATCGGAGGCTTCCATCCGCGCCAGTTGCGCGATCGCGCGCACGCAGGCGAGCTTCATCGCCTCGTTGATTTCGGTCGCGCCCACGTCCAGCGCGCCGCGGAAAATGTACGGGAAACACAGCGCGTTGTTGACTTGATTCGGGAAGTCGCTGCGGCCGGTCGCGACGATGCAATCGGGCCGGACCTTCTTCGCCTCTTCCGGCATGATTTCCGGGGTCGGATTCGCCAACGCCAGAATCACCGGCCGTTCGGCCATCGTCGCGACCATCTCCGGTTTCAGGATGCCGGCGGCGGAGAGGCCGAGGAACACGTCGGCGCCGACCACGATGTCGGCCAACGTGCGTTTGTCGGTATCGCGCGCGTAACGCGCCTTGTCGGGGTCGAGATTCGCGCGGCCGGTGTGCAGCACGCCGTCGCGATCCACGGCGAGGATGTTCTCGCGCTTCATGCCCAGCGCCACCAGCATGTCGAGGCAGGCGATGCCCGCCGCGCCCGCGCCGGAGGTGGCCAGCTTCACGTCTTCGATCTTCTTGCCGACGATCTCCAACGCGTTGAGCACGGCGGCGCCGACGATGATCGCGGTGCCGTGCTGATCGTCGTGGAACACCGGGATGTTCATGCGCTCGCGCAGCTTGCGCTCGACGATGAAACATTCCGGGGCTTTGATGTCTTCGAGGTTGATGCCGCCGAACGTGGGTTCGAGCGAGGCGATGATGTCGACGAGTTTGTCGGGGTCGCGTTCGTTCACTTCGATGTCGAACACGTCGATGCCGGCGAACTTCTGGAACAGCACGCCCTTGCCTTCCATCACCGGTTTGCCGGCGAGCGGGCCGATGTCGCCGAGACCCAGCACCGCGGTGCCGTTGGTGATCACCGCGACCAAATTGCCGCGCGCGGTCATTTCGCTGGCGGCGTTGGGGTCGGCGACGATGGCCTCGCAGGCGTAGGCCACGCCCGGCGAGTAGGCCAGCGCGAGGTCGCGCTGCGTCACCAGCGGCTTGGTCGGCGCGACCTTGATTTTGCCCGGCGGATCCTGGCGGTGATAGTCGAGGGCGGCTTGTTTCAGATCGGTTTGTTCGGACATCGTGTCGTCGGCCCAGGGCCGGCCTTGCGGATCGTCGGGCCGTCGATTCTAGCCGGTACGCACGACTCGCGCCGTGCGGGGGCGGATGGTGCCTGGGCCGAGCCGCACCGACGCCCCGTAGAGCGGAGCGCCGCTCCGCTGAATCTTCCACCCCACGTAGAGCGGAGCGAAGCTCCGCTAAACCTCTCAACCTCAGGTAGAGCGGAGCGCAGCTCCGCTAAATCTCTCAACCTCAGGTAGAGCGGAGCGAAGCTCCGCTGCTTTTCCGCAAGAGCAGGTCAAATCGAGAGCAGCGGAGCTGCGCTCCGCTCTACAGAGGCGGCTCGTTTTCGTGATTGGGCGGAGAATTCAGCGGAGCTGCGCTCCGCTCTACAGGGGCGACTCGTTCTCGTGATTGGGCGGAGAGTGCAGCGGAGCTGCGCTCCGCTCTACGGGAGCGATGCGTTCAAACGCCGAGGCCGAGCACGAGGTCGTCGGCATCCACGCGATCGAGCCGGATTTTGTTGGCGAATAGCGAGAACGCGAGCATGCCCGCGAGCCCGTTCGCGCGCTGCATCCACGGCGGCACGTATTGCGGCGGCGCGATCGCGCCCGCGTCGAACATCGGCTGCAGCGCGAACACGTCTTCCAGCGCCAATTTGCCGGCGAACAATTGCCGCGCGACGGCGATTTTGCGATGGCGCAAGCACCAGCGAAAAAAAGTATGCACGCTGAGCAAGCCGCGCAGATACACAGTGTCTTTGGTGAACGCCGCGCCGCCGCCCAAGGGTGCGCCGCGGAACACGCGTTGGGTGGACGCGAAGCTGTCTTCGGGGGTTTGTCCGGCGTCGAGAAAGAAGCGAAACACTTGCACGAAATCTGCGCCGCCGATCGCCATATCGATCGCGACGATGCGCAGGCTGATGCGTTTCATGCGTTCGATGTCCATCGAGCCGGAAATCAGCTCCGCGAAGGTCGCGAGCCCTTCCTGCGTCGCGGTCACGCGCGGTGCGCTGCGCGCCATCGAGGTCAGATACGGCTGCTCGCGGCCGTTGAGCCCGGTCAGCGTGTGTACGAACGCTTCGTGCACCAACAGTTGATGGCGGTCGTATTCGCTGAAGCCGGTGTTGGTGCGGATGCGGATGCGGGTGGGACTGGCGGCGGCTTTCGCGATCAGCGTGGGGTCGAGTTCGACTTTGACGGTGTGCTGGGTGAAGAACGCGTCGATATCGCGCTGCAATTCGTCGCGAACGGTTTGCGCCGACATCACCGCATCTGGTTCGATCGCGCGCAGTTCCTGATCCATGTCGTCGGCCAAGCGGACGAAATGCTCGGCCGCTTCGAGATTCGTCGGCCCGTCGCCCGGCAGCAATTCCACCGGCCGGCCGTACAGCCGGGTCGAATAGGCGGTGAGGCGGTGGCTGCCCGCGGCGTCGAGCAACCGCGTGGCGATGCGCCAACTTTCGGCGGTCGCGACGATGTAGCGGCCCAGCGGGTGGTCGTGGTCGGCGGCGGCGACCACGCGTTCCAACTCGGCGCGCACCTCGTTGTAATCGTCGCGCGGGTACTCGATTTTCGGCAGATGGATGCGGCCGATTTTCCACGCCGCGAGAAAGGTCTCTTGCGCGCTCGCGGGCCAACTCAGCGTTTCGAGCAAGCGAATCCCGCGCACCGCGGCGACCATCCGCGTATCCAACGCGGCGTGATGAGCGATGTCGGCGGAGAGCGTCATCGCAGCGTCGTTGTGGGAGGGCCGGAAGGCCCGATGAAATGCCGTGTACTTAGCCCATGGAGCGAACATCCGTGATCGCCAGGCGATCGAGTCGAAAAGCTCGGGCCTTCCGGCCCTCCCACAAGTGCGCTTTGCCCTCTCCCCGCATCGCGGGGAGAGGGTGCCCGAAGGGCGGGTGAGGGGCGCTCAACGCTTGCCATACTTATCGTCCAAGCGCTTGTTCAGCGCTTTGTTCTGCACGCGCGCGTCGGCTTTCTGCGCCAGTCGGGTCGCGAGCTGATTCGCGGCGCCGGCCACTTCGTCGCGGAGTTTGAAGTAATTCGCGACGCGACCGGGATCGACGGTCTTCGCGTCCAACGCCGCACGCACCGCGCAGCCGGGTTCTTTGACGTGGCGGCAATCGCGGAATTTGCATTGCGCGGCGAGTGCTTCGATGTCGCCGAAGCCGCCGTCGGCCAAATCCTCTTCGCCGGTGGGTTTGAGTTCGCGCATGCCGGGCGTGTCGATCAAACACGCGCCCGACGCCAGCGGCAGCAGGTTGCGATAGGTCGTGGTGTGCCGGCCGCGCGCGTCGCTTTCGCGCACTTCGCCGGTCTTCATGCGTTCTTCGCCCAACAGAGAATTCGTGAGCGTGGATTTGCCGGCGCCGGACGAGCCGACCAACACGGCGGTGCGGCCGGGTTGCAGCCAGCGGTCGAGGACCGCCACTTCGGCGGGATCTTTCGCGTTCAAGGCGCACACAGCGATGCCCTGCGCGGCGAGACCGGACAGCGAGGCGATCGCTGTGGCCGCATCGGTGCCGTCTTGATCGGCCTTGGTCAGCACCACCACCGCGTCCGGTGCGTCGTCGCCGGCCGCGCCGCGAATGAGCAGCAGATAGCGTTCGATCCGGCGCGGGTTGAAATCGGCGTCCAGGCCGCAGACGACGAACACCGTATCGACGTTCGCGGCGATGATCTGCTGGTGATAGTGCTCGCCGGCGGCGGCGCGTTTGATCGCGCTGCGACGCGGCAGCAGCGCGACGATCTGCGCGGTCGCGCGCGCCGACGCTTTCGCGGGGTCGTCGTGGCCGCCTTCGATCAACACCCAGTCGCCCACCGCCGCGCGGTCTTGCGGGGCGAATCGGCGACGCAGCCATTCCGGCGGGGCGTCCGCCTTCCGCAGCCGGTCGATGGCTTCGGCGACGACGTAACCTGACCGGTGCTGCTCGACCACGCGCGCCGGACGGGCGGCGGGATGGGCGGCGAGCATGGCGGCCCAGGCGATGTCGTCGAGCGTTTCCGGCGTGTCGGCGAGCGGCCAGCCGATCAGGCGCAAGGCATCGCTCGCGGTGCCGACGGCGGTGGGCGTGGCGGTCAAGCCGAGGGCAGATGGGCGGGCATGCGCGGATTCTAGGCCCTGTTAACGCGATCCGGGCGCGTTGCGTTGCCCATCCGCGGGTGCGTGGCTCGTCTCGCAGCGTGCGCCGGACGTCGCCGACGACGCCCGCGGGGTGTGCCGGTGTTGCGCAAACTGCTAGTCTGGCGGCCGTTTTCGCCGCGCTTCCGCACCTCCCTCGATGCCGCATACCAGCCTCAAAACCCGCGAACGCCTGTCCGAAGTCCGTTACGAAATCCGCGGCGAACTCGCCCGGCGCGCACGCGAGCTGGAAGGGCAGGGCCGGCATCTGATCAAACTGAACATCGGCAACCCGGGCGCTTTCGGTTTCCGCGCGCCGGAGCATCTGCAGCGCGCCATCGCCGATCGCATCGCCGAAACCGACCCCTACACCCATCAGCAGGGCTTGCCCGCCGCGCGCGAAGCCGTCGCCGCGTTCCACAAACAACGCGGCACGCCGAATGCGTCGCCCGAGCGCGTGTTCATCGGCAACGGCGTCAGCGAATTGATCGACCTCAGCCTGCGCGCGTTGCTCAACCCCGGCGACGAAGTGTTGCTGCCCTCGCCCGATTACCCGCTGTGGTCGGCGGCGACCATCCTCAACGACGGCCGCCCGGTGTACTACCGCTGCACGCCGGAGAACGGGTTTTTGCCCGACCCGGACGAAATCGCCTCGCTGGTGTCCTCGCGCACCCGCGCGATCGTGCTGATCAATCCGAATAACCCGACCGGCGCGAATTACCCGCGCGCGTTGATGGAGCGGATCGTCGCGATCGCGCAGAAGCACCGCTTGCTGCTGATGGCGGACGAGATCTACGACCATATTCTCTACGACGACCACGCGTTCCAACCGCTGGCGCCGTTGGCCGGCGATCTGCCGTGCTTGTCGTTCGGCGGGTTGTCGAAAGTGCATCGCGCCTGCGGTTGGCGCGTGGGTTGGGCGGTGCTCAGCGGCGATCCGTTGATGAGCGGCGACTTCCATCATGCGATGGATTTGCTCGGCGCGCTGCGCTTGTGCGCGAACGTGCCGGGACAGTTCGCGATCGAAGCCGCGTTGCACGGCCCCGACACCATCGGCGCGTTGACCGCGTCGGGCGGTCGTTTGTACGAAACCCGCCGCGCGCTCATCGAATGCTGCGAAGCCAGCGAGCATCTGGAACTGGTCGCGCCGGCTGGCGCGCTGTACGGTTTCCCGGCGGTGGTCGGCGATGCCGCCAAAGGTTTCGACGATCACGCGTTCGCGCTGGAGATGCTGGAAACCGAGGATGTGTTGATCGTGCCCGGGTCCAGCTTCAATGTGCCCGAGCGAAACCACTTTCGCGTCACATTGTTGCCCGAAGCGGCGACCTTGCGCGAAGTGTTCGCGCGCATCGACCGGGTGCTGTCGCGCCGCGCCGAGACCGCCGCGCAGCGCGTCGCGGTGGCGTGAACGTGGCCGGCGCGGCCATCGTCTCCGGCGTGACCGCAGCGGCCGTTTCGATGAGCATCGCTTCGACGGGCTTCGCCGCGAATGTCGGTGCAGCGAACGCAGGTTTCCACGATGCGATCGCGACGGCCGCGCGCGTGTCGTATCTCGCCCTCGGCGACAGCTACACCATCGGCGAGGGCGTCGCGCCCGAAGGCCGCTGGCCCGCGCAACTCGCGGCCGCATTGCGCGAACGCGGCATCGCGATCGACGACCCGCGCATCGTGGCCCGCACCGGTTGGACGACGGACGAATTGTCCGCCGCGATCGATGCGGAATTCGGCGACGCGCATGCCCGGGTGGAAAATGACGGCGCCGGTCGTGTCGCGGCCGATCATGACGAAGAGGATCGCGACGGTAAAAAGCGCGACGAAATACATCGCAACGAAAAGCATCGCGATGATCGCTCTCGCGAAACCAAGCCGACCTTCGGCTTCGTGACCTTGCTGATCGGCGTGAACAATCAATATCGCGGGCGCTCTGTGAACGAGTACGCCGAACAGTTCGACGCTCTGCTCGAACGCGCCATCGGTTTCGCCGACGGCCGCGCCGATCGCACGCTCGTGCTCGCCATTCCCGACTGGGGCGTCACGCCGTTCGCTGCGCAATCCGGGCGCGACATCGCGCGCATCGCGCAGGAACTCGACGCCTATAACGCCGCGGCGCGCGCGATCTGCGCACGGCGCGGCGTCGCGTTCGTCGATATCGCGCCGGTCGCCCGCGCGCGCGGCGGCGAAGCCGCGATGCTCGCCGACGACGGTTTGCATCCTTCCGCCGCGATGTACGCGCTATGGGCCGACGCGGCGTTGCCGGTCGCGACGGGTCTGCTGCGGAACGACCCGCGATGACCGAGACCGGGCGTCCGCTCGACCATGCGGCCGCGCAGCGTATCGCCACCGCGTTTTTGCCGAACTTCCCGCTCGGCAATCGCTACGACTACTACTATGTCCGCACCAAATTGCGCACCGACCCGTTGTACCCGGGCGCGCTGGCGGCTTTGCGCGACACGCGCGCGCCGCTGCTGGATATGGGCTGTGGGTTGGGATTGCTCGCGCATGCCTTGCGCAGCGACGGACAAACGCTGACGTATCGCGGCGTGGACAACGACGCCGCGAAAATCGCCCGCGCCGGACGCGCCGCCGAGCGCTGCGGTTTGCTCGATGCGCGCTTCGAACGCATGGATTTGGCGCGCGAGACGCCCGAGCATCGCGGCAGCGTCGCGATTCTGGACGTGTTGCAATACTTGGACGCCGATGCGCAGGGCGTCGCGCTGCGCAATGCGGCCGCGATGCTGAGCGACGACGCTGCGCTCGTCGTTCGCAGCGCCATCGCCGACGACAGCCGACGCGCGAACACCTCGCGCATCACCGATCGCCTCGCGAATTGGATCGGCTGGATGCAATTCCGACCGCGCAGCTATCCCACGCTCGACAGCTTGCGCGCGACGCTCGAAGGCAGCGGCCTGCGCGTCGACACGCGCCCGCTGTACGGCGACACCCCGTTCAACAACTGGCTGATCGTCGCGCGGCGTTGAGCCTGAGCGACGCCTCCCGTTCTGTAGGAGCGGCGCAAGCCGCGACATAAAGCGCGGGAACCCTCGAAGTCGAGACATGCCTTTGTGGGAGCGCCGGCAGGCGCGATGCGCATCGCGAAGCGCTCGCTCACCCTGCCGACCCTTGTGGGAGCGGCGTAAGCCGCGACGCTGTTTCGCGAGACTATTGTCGCGGCTTACGCCGCTCCCACAAGAGGTTTCGCGATATCAATCGTCTTTCGGCGACGGCACCATCGCCCGATACCCAATGCATCCAAATCTCGAAACAACAAGTAAATCGTTTTGACACTAGCGCCATGCGCCGCCTTCGCGCAGAAGCCCGCAAGGCGCCAAATGTTTTGTGGGAGCGCCGGCAGGCGCGATGCCCTTCGCGATGCGCTCGCTCACCCTACCGACCTTTGTGGGAGCGGCGTAAGCCGCGACGCTGTTTCGCGAAACCGTCGTCGCGGCTTACGCCGCTCCCACAAGAGGTTTCGCGATATCAATCGTCTTTCGGCGATGGCACCACCGCGCGATACCCCAACGCATCCAATCGCTGCAGCAACAGACGAATCGTCTCCGCATTCCCGCGATGCGCCGAGCCTTCGTGCAGCAGCACGATCGCGCCGGGCGTGAGGCTGCGTTCGATCCGCGCGACGACGCGCGCCGGGTCGCTTACGACGCCGTCGAACCCGCGCGCGCTCCAAGCTACGCGCGCCAAGCCGTTCGCCTTCAAGACGGCGTTGACGAACGGATTGCTCATGCCGACCACCGCGCGGAACCAGCGCGGCGGTGCGCCGACGATGTCGATCAGGATGCGCTGCGTCTGCGCGATTTCGCGCCGCATGCGCGACGGGCCGAGCGCCCAAAACCATTTCGCCGGATGGGTGGAGCTGTGGTTTCCGATGCCGTGCCCGCGTCGCGCGATTTCGCGCACGAGTTCGGGCCGCACGGCCGCGCGTTCGCCGATCAGAAAAAAGGTCGCTTTCGCGCCGTGCGCATCGAGCGCGTCGAGGATCGCCGACGTGTCGTCGGAGGGACCATCGTCGATCGTCAACCAGACGATGCGCTCGTCGGTCGCCAAGCGGGTCAGCACCGGCCCGAACACGCGCGACTTTGGCCACAGCGCGCCCCACCAGAACGGTGCGTGCGTCGCGAGCATCGCCGGCACGCCCACCGCCGCGCCGTACCGCCACCACAACGCCGCGACTGCGGCCTGCGTGGCGAGCAACGCGACCCACCACGCCTGCGGATGGCGCGGGACGCGATGCGCGGCGCGCGGTACGCTCGAAAGCGAGCCGCTTGCGTGCGGGCGACTGGCGGACGGGGCGGTCATCGCGGCATCATGCCATGCCGCATCCCGCGCACGCCGCCGCGATGGGCATGCCGCACGACACGCATCAGGAGTTCCGCATGGCTTACCGCAATCTCTCCGCCGCCGACGCCGACGCGCAAGTGCGCCACGGCCGCTTGACCCTCGTCGACGTGCGCCCGCCCGAAGAACGCGCCATCGCGTCCGTCGTGGTCGATTACACCGCGCTGGAAGGCGGTGGCCTCGAAAAATTGATGGCGCTGCCGAAAGACACCCCGCTCGCTTTTCTCTGCCATCACGGCGGCCGCAGCGCGCAAGCCGCGATGTATTTTGCGCAGCATGGGTTCGCGGATCTCTACAACGTTGTTGGTGGGATCGATGCGTGGAGTGTTGAGGTGGATCCTGGGATCGATCAATATTGATACGCGGGCGGCCGCGTGTTTTCGATTCGCATGCGACGAGCCGGGGGAGCGCCGCATGACCGGCGCGGGTACGCAAACAGGGGTGACGATGCGTGTGAATACGCGCTTGACGGCGATTCGGTTCGCAAGGCGATGCGCATGGATGGCGTGCTGCATCGTCGGCATGCTGGCGTTGTCGGCTTGCGACACGTCCGAGTATCCGGACGATTGGCCCGGCCATGCTTGGGGCCTGTTCTCGCGCAAGGGCGGTTGCCCGGACCTCGTGGGCGAATACGATGGCGTGAACGAAGAGTTCGTCGGCCTGTTCTACGGCGGCCAGGCGCTGGTGAAGAGCGAGAATTATGCCGAACACAGAGCGATCGTCACGCAGGCAGACGATGGTTCGTGGCTCGAGATCGCCATCAGGATCAACGAGCGGGGGATGGAGCAGCTTGAAGCCGGAACCGTCGGCGGCAACGTCTGGGGCGGATACCGGCATATCAAGCGGCGCCGCGGCAACGACTACCAGTGCTTCAGCGGGTGGGTCGAGTCCGACGACTGGAAGATGGGCCGAGATCGTTCGGGTGCCCTGATCGCGCACTGGAGCATGGAAATCGAAGGTTCGATCGGCTGGGGCGACAGTCAGCGCATCTCCACCGGGACTGGTGTGCGCAATTTCTGGCGACGTTGGCCGGCCCGCGACACGACGCGCAATGCCGCGCTGGCGAAGCAGGGTCATTTCCTGCTGCGTCGCGCGGAGTGGATCAATGGCGGCCGTTCGACGCCGGTCTATATCAGCGCGTTCTTCGCGGAGCCGCTGTGCGCCCGCTTTGTCCACCGTCACGGGCGGCGTCCTGAACAGGTCAGGATGTTCGCCATCGGCACGGTCGCAGACAAGCCGGGTCCGCTCGACTGTCCGGTGGGTTGGGCGCGGGTGGCAAGCGGGGAAACGCAATTGCAGGAAATGAATCTCGCCGACGAGGACGGCGAGCAATACCGCTTCGAGTGGTTCCGCCATGGCGAGAATCCGCCCTTGGCCCACGTGATCGAGATCAATGATGTCGGCGCGTTGCCCGACGGCGGCGAGGCCGGGAAACGTCTGCGCATCGGTCAGGAATCGGTGCGCGTGAATTGAGGCGCGGCGCGCAAGACGCGACGCCGCTGCCAACATGTCAGCCCGCCAACGCCAAATCGTCCAGCATCGCGCGCAGGAAGCGCGCGGCTTCGCCGCCGGTGCAAGCGTGGCGGTCGAAAACATGGATGGCCCAACCAGATTTGGAGCTGTCCCACAAACGAGCGAATCATTCAATACTTTCGCAAATGTTGTCGTGGAATCGACGAGTCACTTCGGCAATGGCGCTTGCCCCAACATCGTCAATAACCGATTGACCGCTTTGTACGCCAATTCGCGCGGCAATCTGACCAAGAAGCCGCCACCGCTCAAGGCGATGTCGCCTTTCGCTAACAAGCCGTCGATTTGCACGTACGCCTTCAGCATGTGCCGGTCGCCGTCGGTGGTGTATTCGACGAACGCCGGTGCGGTGAGCAGGTTGCGGCCGCGTTTGTAGATGCGCGTGGCGGCTTCTGACTTCACCAACCGATATCCTTCCTGTTGCGCCCAGTTCGCGACGATGTCGCCGACGGGGCGGTCGCTCGTGAACGCGACGCTATCGTTCGGGCGGTTCTTCGAGCGCGCGAACAGCGCCATGACGTTGATCATGCCGAGTCCGGCGACGGCGCCGAACGTGCCGAAGGCCAGCATCGAAGTGAGAATCGTGGACATCGGAATTCCTGAACGAGCGGGGCGATGCGGTATGGATCGAAGCGAAGCCGAACTTTACCGCATGGGGGGCGTTGGTCTGCGATGTCGCTCGGGTCGGTAAGAACGGCGTACCTAACGATGCAGCGGAGCTTTGCTCCGCTCTACGGAACGCGTGCGTCTTGCGTTACCCCGCCAACGCCAAATCATCCAACATCGCGCGCAGGAAGCGCGCGGCTTCGCCGCCGGTGCAGGCGCGGTGGTCGAAGGTCAGCGACAGCGGGATGACTTTGTGCGATTCGAAGCCGCCGATCACGGGCGTGATCTGATGCCGTGCGCGGCCGGCGGCGACGATCGCGACGCACGGCGGCACGATCACCGGCGTGGCGTAGCGGCCGGCGAACATGCCGAAGTTCGAGAGCGAGATGGTGTAGCCGGTCAATTCGCTCGCAGGCAAGCTGCGGTCTTCGACTTGCGTGCGCAGACGATTCACCGCTTCGCGCACGCCGCGCGCATCGAGCACGTCGGCGTTGCGTAGCGCGGGCACGAACAAACCGTCGTCGGTGTCTACTGCGATGCCGATGTCGACTTGCGGGTGCAGCGTGCGCGTCAGCGCGTCGCCGTCGAACCACGCGTTGAGCGCGGGCACGGTTTTCGCGGCGGCGCAGATCGCGCGCACCAGGCGCACGGTGACATCGTTGCCCGGCGTCCAGGCTTGGATATCGGCGTCGTCGCAGAGCGTGGTCGGGACCACTTTCGCATGCGCGTCGGCCATCACTCGCGCCATGTTGCGACGCACGCCTTTGAGTTGTTCCGGTTGCCCGGTGACCGACACCGAAGGCGGCTGCGTGCGCATCGGTTTGCCGCTGGCGGAGAGTTGGGTGCGCGCCGACATCTCCCTTCCCCCGCTTGCGGGGGAAGGTGCCCGAAGGGCGGATGGGGGGGCAGTGGACGCAGCGACGGGTTTCGCGGCGATCTGCATCGCGCCTTCCGGCGCTCCCACAGAGGCGGAGCCGATCTTCGCCGACCCATCGGCGGCCGCACGCTTCACGTCGTCCATCGTCACCACGCCGTCGGCGCCGCTGGCGCGTACGCGCGACAAATCGACGCCGAGTTTGCGCGCCATCGCGCGCACGGCGGGCATCGCCTTCACGCCGCCGACCGCGACTGCGGCTTCGCTACGTACCGCATCCGAACTTTGCATCGCGCCGACGACGGTGCCGCTGTCTTCGCGCAGCGTCTCGGTTTTTGTGGGAGCGGTATGTGCCGCGACGGGCGCGGCTGCCGATGAAGGGCCGCTTGCGGACGTACCCTCACCCCCAGTCCCTCTCCCGGCGGGAGAGGGGGGCGCAGCATGGTGATGCCCGGTGTCCTGACCTTCCGCGCGTTGCGGCATCGACGGGTCGATCTCGAACTCGGCCAGCATCGTACCGGTGACGACGATATCGCCCGCAGCGCCCGCGAGTTTCAACACTTTGCCCGACACCGGCGACGGCACTTCGACCACCGCTTTCGCGGTTTCCATCGACACCAGCGGCGCATCGAGCTTGATCGTATCGCCGGGCTTCACGAACCACTCGACGATGGTGGCGTCGGGCAGGCCTTCGCCGAGGTCGGGGAGGAAGAAGGTTTTGGTCTGGCTCATGTGCGGTTCCTTGGACTCTGTGGGCGCGCGTCGTACGTCACTTCGACGGTGCGCTCGGAAGATGCAGCGCTCGTTCGATGTAGTCGCGCAGATGTTTCGTCGCGATATCGTCGAGCGTTTTCAGTTTGATATGGCGACGGAACTTTCCGCCGCCTTCCAGCACGCGATGCGGGTCTTGGAGTTCGGCGCCGCGGCCGAATTCCATCGTCACGTGGGCCGAATACACGAACACGCCGCAAAACGGATCCGGCGCGCCGAACAACAGACCGCCGTACATCACCCGCTCCGTGGCCTCGGGCGCGATCGCGCGTACCGCGGCTCTCGCGCCTTCGGCGATGGCGTAGAGGGAAGCGTGCGTCAGTCGCCAGTCGCTCAGCAGTTGCTCGATTTTCTCGTCGCTCATGTCGATGCGATCTCCACGTGTTCCGCCGGGACATAGCCGCCACGTCCCTTCGTATCTTCGCACCACCACCACCCGCCGAGTTCGTGATGCAGTATCACTTCGTCGCCCGCATTCACGTCGAGTTCTTGTGCGGAGTAATCGCGTAGCGCTTCCGCGCGCTTCTCGCCGAGTGGTTTCAGCCAATCGAACGGCGCCCAACCGGCGTTGCCGTCCGCCGTGATCGTCCACACGAAGGCGGGCCATTCGGTGTCGCGTTCGCCGAGCGTCACGATGTCGCCTTTCGAGAACCGAATGGGATTCGCGTACTGCCTGCGGTAGTCGCGGACGACACGGGTTTGCAAGGGGCTTCTCATGCGAGTTCGCCCCTCACCCGGCCTTCGGCCACCCTCTCCCCGCACGCGGGGAGAGGGACGAGCGAGAAGCGCGAGCGATCTGCGAAAACCGCCCTCCTGCGTGCGGGGTGAGGGAAAAGCGAGAAGCATGAACAGTGGCCTGAACCCCCTCTCCCCGCATGCGGGGAGAGGGCAGAGCGCGCGTAGCGCGCGAGGGTGAGGGGCGCTTTTCCGTCCGCGTGCGTGCAGACGAAAGCGCGAGCGCAGCGAGCGGCTGAGTGGCGCTTTTCTCCCCGTACGAGGGGAGAGGGAAGCGAGCGCGCAGCGAGCGGCCGGTGCGTCGAACGCATCAACTCGCCGCCAACGTCCGCTTCGCCGCTGCGACGATCTTCTCCGCGCTCGGCAGATACTTCATTTCCAGACGGAACAGCGGGATGTGCGTGTCGTAGCCGGTGACGCGTTCGACCGGCGCGACGAGGTCGTACATCGATTCGCATGCGAGGCGCGCGGCGATTTCGGCGCCGAAGCCGGCGGTTTTCGGGGCTTCGTGCACGATCACGCAACGGCCGGTCTTGCACACGGATTCGGCGATGGTGACGAAGTCGAGCGGTTTGAGCGTCGCCACGTCGATCACTTCGGCGCTGATGCCGTCTTTCGCCAACGCATCGGCGGCTTCCAAACATTCTTTGACTTGCGCGCCCCAAGTCACCAAAGTCACGTCGCTGCCGTCGCGCAGCACGTAGCACACGTCCAGCGGCAGCGCTTCGCCGTCGTCGGGCACGAGTTCTTTGTACTGGCGATAGATGCGCTTGGGTTCCATGTAAATCACCGGATCCGGGTCGCGGATCGCGGCGAGCAATAAACCGTAAGCGCGCTGCGGTGAGGACGGCATCACCACGCGCAATCCCGGCACGTTGGTGAACATCGCTTCGTTGGCTTCGCTGTGGTGTTCCGGCGCGCGGATGCCGCCGCCCCAGGGCACGCGCAGCACCATCGGGCAGGTCAGGCGGCCGCGGGTGCGATAGCGCATGCGGACGCCGTGGCAAATGATGTGATCGAGCATCGGATACACGAAGCCGTCGAATTGCGCTTCGGCGACCGGGCGCATGCCTTGCGTCGCCAGACCGATGGTGAGGCCGGCGATGGTGGTTTCGTCCAGCGGTGTATCGAGCACGCGTTCGGAACCGAAGATTTGTTGCAGGCCCGCAGTGGCGCGAAACACGCCGCCGTTGACGCCGACGTCTTCGCCGAGCACGAGCACGCGCTCGTCGGCGCGCATTTCGTAGGCGAGCGCTTGGGTGATCGCTTCGATCAGGGTGATGGGAGCTGAGGCGATGGGAGCCGGCGTGACATCAGCCATGCGTGCGGCCCTCCGCACAAACTGTCATTCCGAGCGTAGCGAGGAACCTGCTTGTGCTCTCGACCAAATCAAAACAGGTTCTTCGGCCTGCGGCCTCGGAATGACAGAAGAATAAATGCTTAACCATGCGTGCGGCCCTCCCATGCGAGCAGCGCATCGCGCTGCGCGACGAGATCCTGCGGCAATTCGGCGTAGAGATAATCGAACATCGCGGTGACCGGCTGCACCGGCGTTTCCAGATAGGCGTTGATTTCGATGTCGATTCGCTTGGCGCATTCGTCGGCCCAGGCCGCTTCCTGCGCTTCGTCCCACAACCCGGCAGCGGTCAGATAGGTGCGGAGGCGTGCGATGGGTTCGCGCGTCCAGGCGGCTTTGACTTCGTCGTCGTTGCGATAGCGGCGTGCGTCGTCCGCGGTGGTGTGGTCGTGCAGGCGATAGGTCATGAATTCGATCACGCTGCCGCCTTCGCCGCTGCGCGCGCGGTCGAGCGCGCGGCGCATGCCTTCGAGCACCGCGATCAAATCGTTGCCGTCCACCTGCAGACAATGCAAACCGCCGGCGAGGCCTTTCTGCGCCAGCGTCGGCGCGCCGGTCTGCGCTTTGCGCGGCACCGAAATCGCCCAGCCGTTGTTGATGATGCATTGCACGAACGGCAGCGCGTAGGCGCCGGCGGAATTGATCGCGGCATAGGTATCGGTTTTGGAGCTGCCGCCGTCGCCGCAACAGGCCACGCCGACGCGCGGTTCTTTGCGCAATTTGAAGGCCAACGCCGCGCCGGCCGCGTGCAGGCATTGCGTGGAAATCGGTACGCACCACGCGTAGTCGTGTTTCGGCGCTTCGGCGAAATCGTTGCCGCGTTCGTCGCCGCCCCAGTACAGCAGAATTTCGCGTGGGCGCACGCCGCGCACGATCTGCGCGCCGTATTCGCGATAGCTCGGCGCGAACACGTCTTCCGGCCGCATCGCCGCACCGATACCGACGTGCGTGGCTTCGTGGCCGAGACAACTGGCGTAGGTGCCGAGTTTGCCGGTGCGTTGCAGGGCGATGGCTTTGCTGTCGAAGGTGCGCACGAACAGCATCTGCTTGAAGTGCGGCAGCAAGATCGCGGGGTCGCGAAAATCGGCGGGCGGTTCGGCGACGAGCGCGCCGTCCGGGCCGAGGTATTGCAGATATTCGATTTCGAAACGTGCGGCGATGGGCATCTGATCTCTCGCTGAGCGCGGCGCTGGGCGTCGAGGGACGATCATACTCGCCGTCGCTGGCCGCTTCGTTGCGCAGCGCGTCATGACATTCGCCGCGATTTGCGGCAGCGATGCGGCGCGCAATCGTTCGCATCGTTTCGCGCAAAAAAGAAGCGCGGCCGGAGCCGCGCTTCTGGTGACGTTCGCGTTCCTCGCAAGGAACGCTCGAAGACGTCGACGACGTTCAGAAATCCGTCGAGGGGTCTTCCGGCATCACCGTCGTCGCGCCCTGACCGGCGACCGGGGCGGTGGCGCCGGTGATGGTCAGCACCCGCACGGCGGTGTTGTTGCCCGGCACCGGATCGGTGCTGCCGCCGCTGACCGTCGCGGTGGTGGTCAGCGTGCCCGAGCGATTGGGCGCCGTCAGGTTGAAGGCGAAGTACACGGCGCCGCGATTGCGCAACGAGCCGGTCAGACTGCACACCACCTGGAATGTGGCGGTGCTGCCGGTCGAGTTGCAGGTCCAGCCGGCCGGGACCACCACCGAGGTGCCCGCCACCGGCGCATCGCCGGTGAGGGTCAAGGTGGGATTCAAAGCCGCGCCAGGACCGTTGTTGCGCACCGGGATGACGAACGTAGCCCCGCCGCCGGCGACGATCGTGTTGCCGCCGGTGATACCGCCGCCGGCGATCGGGCCGCCCAACAGCGAGGTGGTCAGATCGGCGGGTGCGCCTGCGGCGACGCTCACGCTGGCGGTGGCCTGATCGTCGCCGTTGGCCGGATCGCTGACTTGCGAGGCGACCGCCGCGGCGAGTTGCAGGTTGGTGCCGCCCAGGCTGGCGCCGGCGACCACGGTCGCGGTGAAGACGGCGCTGCCGCCGTTGGCGAAGGTGGCGATGGTGCAGGTCACGGTGGTGGTGCCGGCGTTCTGCACCGGGGCGGCGCAGTTCCAGCCCGCCGCCGGGGTCACCGTCGGCGTCACCAGCGCGTTGAACACCAAGGCCACCGAGGCGAACTCGGCGTCGCCCGGGCCGGCGTTGGCGACGTTCACGGTGTAGGTGGCGGTGCCGCCGATCGGAATCGACGCCGGCGAGCCGTTTGCGGTCACGCCGAGGTCGGCGCTGCGGAAGGCCGGCACGGTGATGCGCACGCGCACCGGGTCGTGGTCGGACACGCGCAACGCGGTGCCGGCGATGCCGAAGTTGTGTTCGCCGAACTCGGCGTTGATGCGCGCGTGGTCGACTTCGATGTCGGCCGCGCCCAGCACCGTGGCTTCGTTCACCACCACGTGATCGAGCGTCTGCAGATTGCCGTCGAACACGTACGAGTAGCGTTCCGGCTTGCTCGGCGTCAGCAGCGAGCCGTCCACCAGCGGCGTGGTGATCGGGCTGGCGACGTAGGTCAACACCTGCGGTTCCTGCGCCGCGTCGCCGCGGATGATGCCCATCACATCGACGTAGCCGTCGTTGTACTCGAAGGCGTTGAAGTCGCCGAGCAGCACGATGCGTTCGTTCGGGTCGGCGGTCTGGCGCGCCTGCACCAGATTCGCCAGGAACAGCGCCTGCTGCGAGCGCTTGGCGCTGACGCGGGCGTTCTCGGTCGGCCAGCCGCTGCTGCCCGGGCCGGCATCGCCGACGCCGTTGAGCGAACGCAGATGGTTGATGAACGCGGTGACCGGGAAGGTCGCGCCGTTGGCGCCATGGACGATCGCGCGCAGCATCAGCGGCGGACGGTCGTTGAGCAGGCTGGTGCTGCCGTCGGGATTCGACAACAGCGTGTCCTTACCGAACTGGGTGACTTCGAGCACTTCGACGCGGGTCGTGCTGCCGACGGTACGGTTGCTGACCAGGAAGCCGACGTTGATGCCGCCCACGTCGTTGCCCTGCACCAAGTACGGCACGTAGGCCGGCGCGCTGGCGCAGGTGCTGTTGATGCGATCGGCCAGCAGGCCGAGCACGCGCAGGTTTTCCACTTCCACCACGCCCAGAATATCCGGCGTTTTCAAGTAGTCGCAGATCGCCAGCGAGGTCTTGGTCAGACGCTTGTCGAGCGCGGCCGCGGTGAGCGTCGGCGCGCCGTTGCTGTTGTTCACTTCGTCGAAGAAGCGCAGCAAGTTGAAGGCACCGATGGTGGTGTCGGCATAGCCCGGCGTGGACACCGCGGCCGGGGTTTTACCGCCGGCCGTGGTGAGCGTGCCCGCATCCGGCAGGATCGCCCACACGCCGCTGAAGTAATCCATCACGCCGACCATCGACACCTGCGTGTCGGCGTCGATCGCGGCGGGCGTGGCGCCGACCTGGCCGCGGCTGCGGACCATCAGGCGTTCGGGGTTATGGTCGAAGCGCGGCGGGGTCTTGCCGCTCGGGATCGGGAACTGGTCGAGGATGTCGATGCCTTCCTCGCGGAACGGCTTATCGACGCCCGACAGCACGATCTGGAACACGCCCGTGGTGGTGGCGGTGGCGCTGGATTCGGTGATGTTGCCGTCCGAACCGGAGATCGCGGTGGCGTTGGCCACGCTCACGCGCATGCCTTCGTACTTCTCGGCGGTGCCCGGTGTGGAGGTGTCGTTGAAGTCGGCGCTGGTGAGCGCGATCGGCGCCGGCAGCGGATTGCCGGTCGAAAGCACTTGAATCGACGTGACCGACACGATTTCGGTGATCGACAACTGATTGAGATTGGTGGTCGGGGTGAATTCCGTCACCGTGCCCGATACGCGGATGCGGTTGCCGACTGTGGCCGTGGCCGGCGGGGCCGTGGAGGTGAACACGAAGATGCCTTGCGACGTGTTCGGATCGGCATCGACGTTGGCGTCGGCGGTCTGCAGGAAGAAGCCGTTGTTGAACTTCTGCGCGGTGACGATGCCCTCGGTGACGACTGTGGCGCCGTTAAGCGGCGACGTCAGGCCGCTGCCTTGGATGTCGTGAATCTGCACGACCGAGACATCGTCGTTCTGGATCGTGCCCAGGCCCTGACCGTCGGCGACGCTGGCGCCGGTGGCCGAGACGATGTTGACGAAGAAGGTCTCGTCGGCTTCGGTGGTGGTGTCGCCGTTGACGGTCACGCTGAACGCGACCGAGGTGCTGCCTTCCGCAATCGTCAGCGTGCCGTTGCCGGCGACGTAGTCGCTACCCGCGGTGGCGGTGCCGTCGGCGGTGGCGTACTCGATGCTGACGCCGCCCGGACCGGCCGGTTGGCTCAGGCCGAAGGCGAAGAAGAATTGGGTGGTGCCGCTATCGCCTTCGATGGCGCTGACATCGTTGACCGAGACGACCGGCGTGGCGCTGCCGCCGACGGAGATCGAGAAATCGTCCACCGACAACCCGTCGTCGGCGCCGGAGGCGTCGCTGTCGCTCCAACGCAGACAGAACGTGGCGCCGTTGGCGATGACGAGGCTGCCGATCGTGGCGGTCAGTGCGGTGCGATTGGCGGCGGCGTTGCCGTCTTTCGCGCCGGTGGTGGCGGTATTGGGGGTGACGAAATCGAGCGTGTTCTCATCGACCCAGGTGCCGGTGGTCAGCGATGTGGCGTCGAGGCTGTACTGGAAATCGACGCGATCGGTGCGCGCCGCCGTGCCCAGGCGCCATTCTTCGCCGGTGTAGGCGATGCCGAGGCTGGTCAAGGTGTTGCCGGTGGCGTTGCTGAAGCAGGCGCCGACGACCGAAACCAAGGTGCCGCTGCGCAGACTGCCGAGCGCGCGGTCGGTGCTGCCGGCGGTACCGTAGCTGTAGGTATCGCCGGTATTGCTGCCGCCGGTGTCCACTGCGTACTGCTCGTTATCGCGCGCGCCGCCGCCGGTTTCGGTCAGCAGCCAGCCGGACGGCAGGGTGGAGTTGGTGGTGCTGCCCGCTGCGTTCGACAGCGTGTCGAAATCTTGGCTGTAGGTGCCGCCGGTCAACGGAATGGTTTGCGCGAGCGCAGGCGTCGCGAAGCCGCACAACATCACGGCGGGTAACGCGAGGCGAAGCAGTTTCAGCATGATGTGATCCCCCGATTAGCGCGAGCCGAATGGCTCGACGCGGCAAAATGGTGGTGCATGGTTTCGGTCGTTGGCGCCGATAGACAACCCGCCGAGGCATCCTGCCAAGGCCCCGCGCTGCGAACCGGCCGCGGCGATGGGGCGTTACGAACGAGTTCGCGCCTCCCCGTGACTCCGATGCGCGCCTGAACACGCCGCTGGGGCACGACAAGGACGCGAATTGTGACGGAAATCGTCGATGCCGTGGGTTGCAATCCGATGACTGGCCCCGGCCGACGCCTTTCGCGCAGGCTGTGACGATCCTGGATTTTCGATGTCGCCGCCGAAAATCAAGCGCTTAAAAACCATTCTTCGCGTGATCTCTGTCGTTTCGTCCTCGCTGTCTTCCTCGGCTGCGCCGTTCGGGCCGGCCACGGTCGGAGGCATCGGTTGCGGCCCGGGGATGCGGTATCGCGCTGGCATCGGGTCGGGTTAGCCTGAGGCATGGCTATCGATCAGAACGAGCGTCCCCTCGAAGCGGACATCCACACCGACCTCGCCGGTCGGACGACCTACAGCGGCTATCTGCAGTTGGACCGATTGCTTTCGTCGCAACTGCCGTTGTCGAATCCGCCGCATCACGACGAGATGCTGTTCATCGTCCAACACCAAGTCGCGGAGCTGTGGCTGAAGCTGTTGGTGCACGAATTGAGCGCCGCGGTCGATCACATCCGCAACGATCGCGTCTGGCAATTCGGCAAAGTCGCCGCGCGCTGCAAGCGCGTGCAGGAACAGCTCACCAGCATGTGGTCGGTGCTGGAAACGTTGACGCCTTCGGAGTACATGGAATTCCGCCATGTGCTGGGGCCGTCGTCGGGCTTCCAATCGCTGCAGTACCGCACCGTCGAATTTTTGATGGGCAATAAAAACGCCGCGATGCTGCGGGTGTTCGATTACGACGCGCAACTGCAGGCACAATTGCGCGCGGTGCTCGAAGCGCCGAGTCTGTACGACGAATTTTTGCGTTATCTCGCGCGTTGGGGTCATGCGGTGCCGGAGAAATACCTGCAGCGCGACTGGACCAAGCCGCACGTGTTCGATCCGGAATTGGTGCCGGTGTTCGAACGCATCTACGAAGACACCGCGACCTATTGGCGCGAATACACGTTGTGCGAAGACATGGTCGATCTGGAGACGCAATTCCAGATTTGGCGCTTCCGGCATTTGCGCACGGTGATGCGCGTGATCGGTTTCAAGCGCGGCACCGGCGGTTCCAGCGGCGCGCCGTTCCTCAAGCAGGCGTTGGATCTGACGTTCTTCCCCGAGCTGTTCGATGTGCGCACGGTGGTGGGGCCGTTGCGCGATCCGCGCAAGGCGGCGGATCGCTGATGCTTCGCGGACGTTCGCGACGGTGATGCCGACCGCGGCCGTCGATTCGCTGTCCGACCCGATCGCATGGGCGGCGATGTTCGCCGCCGTGGCGATTCTGGGCGCGGCGGCGCGGCGTTTGCCGTGGCATAAGTTGCGCGGCGACCCCGAAGCTTGGCGTGTGTTGCTGGTGGCGACCGCGGTGTTTTGCGGCCTGCGCTTTTTCAACACCGATGCGTTGGTAGGCATACGTCTGCACTTCATCGGCGCGGCGTTGGCGACGCTCATGTTCGGGCCGCGCTTCGCGCTGTGGTCGATGGCGCTCGCCAGCCTCGCGGCGTGGGCGATGGACAGCGCGTGGTACGGCTGGGCGCCGGATTTCCTGGTGTCGGGCGCGCTGCCGGTCGCGGTGGCGCAGGGCGTCGCGAACGGTATCGAGCGCCGCCTGCCGCCGAACGTCTTCGTCTACGTGATGGTGCGCGGTTTTCTCGGCGGCGGCGCCGCGATCGCCGCCTGCGATCTGGCCAAAGCCGGCATCGCCTACTGGTTGGACCCGCCCGCGGCCGCGGCCTATGCGGCGGCGACCGTGCCGATGATGTTCGGCGAAGGCTTTCTGTGCGGCGGCGCGATCGTGCTGATCGTGGTGTATCGCCCGCAATGGTGCGCGACGTTCGACGATGCGCGGTATCTTCGCCCGAAGCCCTGAATCCCCGCCGATGCTGCGGCGCACCACGCGCCGTCCGGTTTGACGCACCGGAGCGGGTCGGTCATTCTCCGCGCGGCGACCGGACGCCCTTGGGGGCGCTTCCCGCGTCCTTAGAACACCCCTTTTATTCGAGAGAGAGACCCCGCATGAGCGGAGCGACCGCCACCACCGACCAACCGACGGCTATTCCCGAATTCGATCAAGTGCTCGGGCATCCCAAACCCTTGTGGATGCTGTTCATGGCGGAGTTCTGGGAACGCTTCGCGTTCTACGGCATCCGTTGGGCGCTGGTGCTGTACATCGTCGCGCAGTTCTACAACGGCGATGCGACCGGTCAGGCCCCGGCCGGCTTGATCTACGGCTCCTATCTCGCCTTGGTCTACGCCGGCGCGATCTTCGGCGGCTACGTCGCCGACCGCTACATCGGCTACCAGCGTTCGATCCTGGTCGGCGCGGTGATCATGGCCATCGGCTTGTTCCTGGTGAGCATCCCGAACCAGGACGTGTTCAAACTCGGCCTCGCGACCATCGTCGTCGGTAACGGGTTGTTCAAGCCGATCATCTCGACCGTCGTCGGCAAAATCTACGCGCAAGGCGACGAGCGCCGCGACTCGGGATTCACCATCTTCTACATGGGTATCAATGCCGGTGCGTTCATCGCCCCGATCCTGACCCAAATCCTCGCCGAGAAAGTCTTCGGCACCGAGGCGATGCCGGCCTACAAAGTGGTGTTCATCGCCGCCGCCATCGGCATGCTGATCAGCACCTTCTGGTTCTGGCTCGGTCGCGGCCAGCTCAAGGGCATCGGCGCGCCGCCGGCCGGCGGCGAAAGCCTCTCGCGCGTCCTCGTCGTCGCCATCGGCGCGGCCTGCGTGGTGCCGGTGGTGTATTTCCTGCTCGCGCTCGGCGCGCAGAAACTGCAGCTCATTCTGACCGTGATGTTCGTGCTGCTCGCGGTGATGCTGCTGATCGAAGGCATCCGCAACGGCAAGGAAGCCCGCGATAAAGTCATCGCGATGCTCATCATCTTCGCCTTCAACATCCTGTTCTGGATGTTCTTCGAGCAGGCCGGCAGCTCGTTCACCTTCTTGGCCGAGAGCATCGTCGATCGCGATTTCGGCGGCTGGACCTTCCCGACCGCCTGGTTCCAAAGCGTCAACTCCGTGGCGATCATTTTGCTCGCCCCGGTCATCGCTTGGATTTGGGTGAAGCTGGGCCGTATGAATCCGTCGATCCCGCGCAAGTTCGGCCTCGGCCTGCTCTTCAACGGTCTCGCGTTCCTGCTGCTGATGTTCGCGCTGTCCTCGCTGGTCGATCCCGCGACCCTGAAGATTCCGTTCTGGACGCTGTTCGCGGTGTATTGGATTCAGTCCATCGGCGAGCTGTGCCTGTCGCCGATCGGTTTGTCGATGGTGACCAAACTCGCGCCGATGCGTCTCGTCGGTTTCGGCATGGGCGGTTGGTTCCTGTCCACCGGCATCGGCAACAACCTGTCCGGCATCTTCGCCGGCCACGTCAGCGGCGAAGGTGGCATGACCACCGCGTCGGCCCTGTCCGGTTATACCTTCGGCTTCTGGTCGTTGATCGGCTTCGGCGTGTTGCTGTTCTTGATCGCGCCGCTGATCCAGAAACTGATGCACGGCGTGAAGTGATCGCAGATCGCCGCGCCCGCCATCGCGCGGGCGCGGCGGTTTCGTAAACCCGGTCGAGGACGTGCGCGGGTCAGAATTCGCGGCGTATGATGCGAATGCGGCGATGCGCGGGGAGGCGCACCGCCGGAGATCGGTCTCACGTCGAGGGGGGTGTCATGCGGGTGTCGCATCGTCCGTCCATCTGGTTTTGGATCGCGTCGGGTTTGTTACTCGCCTGGAATCTGCTGGGCGTCATGGCCTATGTGCAAGAGGCGACGATCAGCGCCGAGGCCCTCGGCGCGATGCCCGACGCGCAACGTGCCTTATTGCAATCGCGCCCGGCCTGGGCGACGGCCGCGTTCGCCGTCGCGGTGTTCGGCGGCGCTGCGGGTTGCTTGATGTTGTTGTTGCGCAGCCGCATCGCCGTGCCGGTGCTGGCCTTGTCGTGCGTCGGCGTGGTGGTGCAAATGACCTACGCCTTCTTCATCGCCGACAGCTACGCCGTTTACGGGCCGAGCGGCACGATCATGCCGGCGTTGGTAATGGCGATCTCGATCTTTCTGGTGTGGTACGCGCGCCGCGCTCACAAGCGCGGATGGTTGCGTTGAGCGAACGACGATGACCGACCGTTCAAACCTCGGACGCGCCTAGCGTCTCCGTCGCCGCCGCGAGTTTGTTCAATAGATCGTCGAGCATCGCGCGTTCGGCGTCGTTCAGCGGCGCGAGCAAGCGTCGTTCGTAAGCCCGCGCCACCGGCACCACTTCGTCGTAGATGCGATAGCCGGCTTCGCTTAATTCCAGCACCGAGCGGCGGCGATCGTCGCCGTGGGTGTCGCGCTGCAGCAAGCCGCGTTCGAGCAAACGCGCCACCGCGCGACTCACCGCCACCTTGTCCATCGCCGTGCGCTCGGCCACCGCGTTCGCGGCCAACCCGGCGTCGCGGCCGAGAATCGCGATCACCCGCCATTCGGTGATGCCGATGCCGAAGCGTTCGGCATAGCCCTGGGCGATGTTCTGGCTGATGCGGTTCGACAGCACGCTCAGGCGGTACGGCAGGAAGCGTTCGAGGTCGAGCGCTTGATGGTCCGCGGTCGCCGAACCGCGGGCTTCCTTCGCCTTGCCCGGCTTCGTTCGCGGACGAAGCGCGGCATGCCCCGGCGATGCGGGCTTCGCGGCGTGCGGGCGTGCGGGGGACGAGCGTGGAGCGCGAGCGGACATGGCGTGGCTTGCAATTGGTTTCATCTGAAACTATATTCCCGGCCCTCGCCCCAATCAAGTCGCGGCGTTGCGTCGTCCGCGGCGGGGTCCCGTCACTGGAGTTCCGTCATGAGCGCACAGCCCACCACCGTCCCGCACGCCGCGTCCTCGCTCGTCACGTTCGAGAACCCGATGGGCATCGACGGCTTCGAGTTCGTCGAGTTCGCCGCGCCGGCCGGCCAAGCCGAGCATCTGCACGACTATTTCCGCCGCCTGGGCTTCGTGAAAGTCGCGCATCACAAGACGCGCGCGATCAGCACCTATCGCCAAGGCGATTGCACGTTCCTGATCAACGAAGATCCCGATTCCTTCGCTGCCGATTTCGCCGCCAAGCACGGCCCCAGCGCCTGCGGCTTCGCGATCCGCGTGAACAAGTTGGCCGAATGGGTGCGCGTGCAGGCATTGAAGAACGGCGCCACGCAAATCGGCCCGCGCGAATTGACCAAAGCCGTGGCCGCGCCGGTGATCGAAGGCATCGGCGGCTGCATGTTGTATATCGTCGATCGCTACGACGACAAAGGCACGATTCACGACCCGGATTACGAATGGCTGCCGGAGGCGGAAATGATGCCGAAGGGATTGGGGCTGACCTTCATCGACCACCTCACCCACAATCTTTATTTCGGCAACATGGAGAAGTGGGCGAACTACTACGAACGCTTATTCAACTTCCGCGAGATTCGCTACTTCGACATCAAAGGCGCGAAGACCGGTTTGCTCTCGAAAGCGATGACCGCGCCGGACGGTATCGTACGCATCCCGCTGAACGAATCTTCCGACCCGAAATCGCAGATCAACGAATATCTGCAGCAATACAACGGCGAGGGCATCCAGCACATCGCTTGCTTCACCGACGATATCTACCAAACCGTCGAAGCGATGCGCGCCAACGGCATCGAGTTTCTCGACACGCCGGAGACCTATTTCGACGTAGTGGATCAACGCGTGCCGGGCCACGGCGAAGATTTGCCGCGGTTGACCAAAAACAAAATCCTGATCGACGCCGACACGGACGACTCGAAGCGCAAACTGCTGCAGATCTTCACCCAAAACGCGATCGGCCCGATCTTCTTCGAGATCATCCAGCGCAAAGGCAACGAAGGCTTCGGCGAAGGCAACTTCAAAGCGCTGTTCGAGAGCATCGAGCGCGACCAGATGCGTCGCGGGGTGTTGTAAGGGAATCGTCGGGTTCGCACTGCTTACCCCTCTCCCCTCGGGAGAGGGGCAGGGGAGAGGGCCGGAAAGAACATGACGAGAAAACCGCCTCTGCAGACGCAAACGTTGAGCTTCTCGCGGCGATTGCGCCGAGATATGACGGACGCCGAGCATGCGTTATGGCGGCACTTACGAGCGAGTCGACTCGATGGCGCCAAGTTCCGTCGGCAGCATCCGATCCCGCCGTATATCGCCGATTTTTGTTGTATCGCTGTGAAGTTGATCGTCGAAGTGGATGGGTCGCAGCATTCGTCGCAAAAAGATTCGGCACGCACTTGTTTTCTCCTCGCGCGCGGCTGGCGTATCGCGAGATTCTGGGATCACGACGTGCTTCAACAAACCGATGCGGTCGTTGACGAGATTTGGAGATTCGTCGCCGAACCGGCCCTCTCCCCAACCCCTCTCCCGACGGGAGAGGGGCTCAAAAGCGAGTGACACGAGCATGAAATCCAACGGCTACCAATCCGGTTTCGGCAACGAATTCGCGAGCGAAGCGCTTCCCGGCACGTTGCCGGAAGGCCGCAATTCGCCGCAGAAAGTCGCGCACGGTTTGTATGCGGAGCAGATCAACGGCACCGCGTTCACCGCGCCGCGTCATCAGAACCGCCGCAGTTGGATGTATCGCATTCGGCCGGCGGCGATGCACGGCGAATTCATGCCTTACGCGCAGCCGGAATTCCACAACCACTTCGGCGACGGCCCGGTGACGCCGGACCAACTGCGCTGGAGCCCGCTGCCGATGCCGGGCTCCGACGCCAGCGCGCCGCCGGTCGATTTCGTCGACGGCTTGTTCACGATGGCCGGTAACGGTTCGCCTGCGGCCGTCGGCGGCATTGGTGTGCATCTGTACGCCGCCAATCGCGATATGGATGGCCGTTTTTTCTACGATGCCGACGCCGAATTGTTGATCGTGCCGCAGCACGGACACTTGAAAATCGACACCGAGTTGGGCGTTCTCGATGTCGAACCGCAAGAAATCGCGGTGATTCCGCGCGGCATTCGGTTCCGCGTCGCGCTGCCCGACGGCGTCGCGCGCGGCTACGTGTGCGAGAACTTCGGCGCGTTCATGCGCATTCCCGACCTCGGGCCGATCGGCAGCAATGGCCTCGCTAATCCGCGCGATTTCCTCACGCCCAACGCCGCTTATGAGGATGCGGAAGGCGATTTCGAATTGATCGCGAAATTCCAAGGCCATTTGTGGCGCGCGACCATCGATCACTCGCCGCTGGACGTGGTGGCGTGGCACGGCAATCACGCGCCGTACAAATACGATCTTCGACGTTTCAATACGATCGGTTCGATCAGCTACGACCATCCCGATCCCAGCATCTTTCTGGTTCTTACCTCGCCGACCGATTCGCCCGGCGTGGGCAATTTGGATTTCGTGATCTTCCCGCCGCGCATTTTGGCGATGCGCGATACCTTCCGGCCGCCGTGGTTCCATCGCAATATCGCCAGCGAGTTCATGGGATTGATTCACGGCGTGTACGACGCGAAAGCCGACGGCTTCGCGCCCGGCGGTTGCTCGCTGCACAACTGCATGACCGGCCACGGCCCGGATGCGGCCACGTTCGAGAAGGCCAGCAACGCCGACACGTCGAAGCCCGACTACATCGAAGGCACGATGGCCTTCATGTTCGAGAGCCGTGCCGTCATCCGCCCGACCGCGCAAGCGCTTTCGGCCGCGCATCGCCAGCGCGATTACCAGCAGTGCTGGGCGGGCCTGCAGCGACATTTCGTCCGCGGCTGAGCGCCGCAGCGGCTGCGTATCGTTCCGCGCCGGGTGCCAAGCCCGTCGGTCTGACATAGAATCGGCCGCAGAGGGCGCCGCGCGGCGCGACGGGTGAGGTAGCGAAGATGACGACGCTCAGTCTGCTGTTCGGCCTGGTGCTGTTGCTGCTCGGCGGCGATTCTGTCGTGAAGGCCGCATCCGGTCTGGCGCAGCGGTTCAAGCTGTCGCCGTTCGCGACCGGTATGTTTCTGGTCGCGTTCGCCACCTCTATTCCCGAACTCGCGGTCAATACGCGCGCGTACTTCACCGGCAGCCAGAGCCTCGCGCTCGGCAACGCCGTCGGCAGCAATATCGTCAATTTCGGGCTCACGCTCGGTGTGGCGGCTTTGGTCGCGCCGCTGACCATCCGCTGGCGCGCCTTGTCGCCGCTGCTGTTGTGCCTGATGGCCGCGACCATCGCGATGATCGCGCTGGGTTACGACGGCGTGCTGTCGCGCGTCGAAGGCATCGCATGTCTCGTCGCGTTCCTCGCCGTGCTGGTCTTCGCGACGATGCGCAGCCGCAGCGAAAGCGCCGAAGTGAAGCAAAAGCTGACCGAATACGAAGCGACCGATGCGGGCCTCGGCCGCAACGCGCTGCGCTTCGCGATCGGTGCGGTCGCGTTGTACTACGGCGCGTTCTACGTGGTGAAACACGCGCCTTTGCTCGGGCAGGCGTTGGGCATGACGCCGCTGTTGACCGGCCTATTGATCGTCGCCATCGGCACCGCGTTGCCCGAAGTGGTGACCGCGGCCATCGCCGCGCGCCGAGGCCAAGGCGATATCGTCGCCGGGCATGTGATCGGTTCGAGCGTGTTCAACCTGCTCGCCATCGTCGGCGGCATGGCCGCGCTGCGCGATCTGCCGATTCCGGCCTCTTTCGTGCGATTCGAACTGCCGGCCGCGCTGGCCTTCAGCTTGCTGCTGTATCCGATGCTGCGTCGCGACCTGCACATCAGCCGCGGCGAAGGCGTGGTGTTGGTGCTCGCGCTGGTCGGCTGGGTCGTCTTCGAATTGCTCATGATGCGCTGAGATTCATCGGCGCCGATGCGCGGCGTCGAGCGCGCGATGCGTCGCGCCGACAGACCCCGATGACCGAGCGCGAATAAAGCGCGATGATCACGACATGACCACGATTCGATGACGACAGCTTCGCACACGCCCATGCCACCCGCACCGCAAGCGCGCATCGGCACGCGCGCGGCGCGTGCGCTCCAGGATTTCTTCCGAATGGAGGCGGCGGGCGGTATCGTGCTGATCGCGGCGGCGGTGTTGGCGATGCTGCTGGCGAACTCGCCGTGGTCGCCGCTGTACGAGCAATTCCGCGGACTGCCCGTGCAGGTGCGCGTCGGTTCGCTGGATCTGGCCAAACCGCTGCTGTTGTGGATCAACGATGGTTTGATGGCGATCTTCTTCTTGTTGGTCGCGTTGGAGATCAAGCGCGAAGTGCTCAGCGGTCAGTTGTCCAGCCGCGCGCAACTGGTGCAGCCTCTGTTATGCGCCGCGGCCGGCGTGGCGGTGCCCGCGTCGATCTACGCCGCGATCAACCATGGCGATGCGGCGGCGATGCGCGGCTGGGCGATTCCTGCGGCCACCGACATCGCGTTCGCCCTCGGCATTCTGTCGCTGTTGGGGTCGCGCGCGCCGATCGCGATGAAATTGCTGCTCTCCACCATCGCCGTGCTCGACGATCTGGCCGCGATCGTCATCATCGCGGTGTTCTACACCAGCGAACTGTCCGCCCTTGCGCTGGCCGGCGCCGGCCTCGCATTGGCGGTCATGTTCGCGCTGAATCGGATGCGCGTGCGCGTGTTGACGCCGTACTTGCTGCTCGGTGCGGTGATGTGGGTGTTCGTGTTGAAATCGGGCGTCCACGCCACGCTGGCGGGCGTCGCGACCGGTCTGTTGATCCCGCACATCGATAAGCGCGATGCCATCGACGACGAGATCGAACACTCGCCGTTGGAGCATTTGGAACATGCGCTGCACCGCTGGGTGGCGTACGGCATCTTGCCGGTGTTCGCGTTCGCGAATGCGGGGTTGTCGCTCGCCGGTATGCGGCCGACCGATGCCTTGGCGTCGGTGCCGCTCGGTATCGCGTTGGGATTGATGCTGGGCAAGCCGATCGGCGTGGTGACGGCGGCAGTCGCCGCGCATCTTCTCGGATGGGCGCGTTTCGACGAGAACCTGTCGTTGAAAGCGATGATCGGATTGGGGCTGTTGTGCGGTATCGGCTTCACGATGAGTCTGTTCATCGCATCGCTGGCGTTCGAGGCGCATCCGGCCTTGGCGCGCGCCAGTGTCTTGGGCGTCTTGAGCGCATCGGTGCTGGCGGCGATCGCGGGATATCTGTGGCTCCGCGCGACGTTGCCGATGGCGGCGCCGGAAACGCCATCCGCAGAGCCGCCGAACGACTGAGCCCGGCGCGTTCGCAAGACCCGTTCGCAAAACCCGTTCGCGTGCTCGACCGTCGTGCCTGCCGCTACACTGTCCCGATCGACGGACAGGAGCATGCCCGATGGCCCGAAACGAGTTCTCGACCGACGACGCGACGATCGCGCTTAAGCGCGCGCCGGTCGTGCGTACGTCGAGAAAAGTCGGCGTCTGGTCGTTGGCGCTGGCGACGACGACCGTCGCGCCGAGCGCCTTCGCATCGCAAGCCGGGTTGGATCTCACTGCGCATTGGGCCGGCTATGCCGCGGTCGGAATGTTCGTGTTCGCGTATCTGTTGGTGATCGTCGAGGAATACACGCATCTGCGCAAATCGCAGCCGGTGATGCTGGCGGCCGGCGCGATCTGGGCGTTGTTGGCGTTGGTCGCGTCTGCGCAAGGCGAAACCGATCTGGCGCATCGAGCGGTGCGCGACTACCTGCTGGAATTCGGCGAACTGCTGCTGTTTCTGCTGGCGGCGATGACCTACGTCAATGCGATGAGCGAGCGCCATTTGTTCGAAGCGCTGCGTGCGCGTTTGCTGCGCCGGGGTTTGGGCTATCGCGCCTTGTTTTGGATCACCGGCGGCGCGGCGTTTTGCCTGTCGCCGTTCATCGACAATCTCACCACGGCCCTGGTGATGTGCGCGGTGGTGCTGGCGGTCGGCCGTGATAGTCCGAAGTTCGTGGCGATGTCGTGCATCAATATCGTGGTCGCCGCCAACGCCGGCGGTGCGTTCAGCCCGTTCGGCGACATCACCACGCTGATGGTGTGGCAGCGCGGATTGGTCGAATTTTCGACGTTTTTCGCGCTTTTTTTTCCGTCGGTGGTGAACTGGCTGGTGCCCGCGCTGTGCATGCACGTCGCCTTGCCGAAAGGCGCGCCGGAGCCGCAATCGGAAGACGTGCCGATCAAGCGCGGCGCCTGGGCGATCGTCGCGTTGTTCGCCGTGACCATCGTGCTGGCGGTGGCGTTTCACCAGTTCCTGCATCTGCCGCCATTCATGGGCATGATGACCGGTCTGGCGCTGTTGAAGCTCTACGGCTGGCGACTGTCGCGCACCGCGCATCGTGCCGAAGTGGCAGAATTCGATCGCCAAGGGACGCCGGGCGATGTCGATGCTTTCGACAGCTACGAGCAAGTCGCGCGCGCCGAATGGGACACGCTGCTGTTCTTCTTCGGCGTGATCATGTGCGTCGGCGCATTGGGCTTTTGCGGCTATCTCGCGCTCGGTTCGCAGTGGTTCTACGGCGAACTCGGGCCGACCCGCGCGAACATCCTGATCGGTTTGATTTCCTCGGTGCTCGACAACATCCCGATGATGGTCGCGGTGCTGCAGATGAATCCCGACATGAGCGTCGGCCACTGGCTGTTGGTGACCCTCACCGCAGGCGTCGGCGGCAGCTTGCTGTCGATCGGATCGGCGGCCGGCGTCGCGTTGATGGGGCAAGCGCGCGGGCAATACACGTTCTTCAGCCATCTGAAATGGACCTGGGCGATCGCGCTCGGTTACGCGGCGAGTATCGCGACGCACTTCGCGATCAACGCGCGGTATTTTTGATGAAAACCGTCCTCGTGTTCGGCGCCAGCGGCCAAATCGGTTTGCCCTTGCTCGATCTGCTGCGCGACGACGAATGGCGCGTGTACGCGGTGTCGCGCGAACCCCAAGCCGATCAGCCCGGTCTGCATTGGCTGAACGGCGATTTTTCCGGTGTGCGCGGTGTGCCCGGCGAGGTCGACGTCATCATCAGTTGCGGACCGTTGGATTTGTTCGGGCGCTGGTATGCGGCGACGTCGCTGCGTTGTCCGCGCGTCGTGGCGTTCGGTTCGACCAGCATCGACGTCAAACGCGGCTCCGCCGATGCCGACGAACGCGACTTGGCCGCGCGGCTTCGCGAAGGCGAGCGTTTGGTGTTCGAGACCGCCAGCGCGCGCAACGCCGCGGCGACCGTGCTGCGGCCGACGTTGATCTACGGCGCGGGCCGCGATCGCAACCTCACGCGCATCGCGCAGGTCGCGCGCCGTTTCGGTCGCATCGTGCTGCCGCGCGACGCGCGCGGCCGACGCCAGCCGGTGCATGTGCGCGACTTGGCCGATGCGGCGTTTCGTTGCCTCGACGCCGAGGCCAGCTTCGGCCGTGCCTACGCCTTGCCTGGCGGCGAAACGCTCGAGTATCGCGAAATGGTGTCGCGCGTCCTGCAAGCGATGACGCCGCCGACGACACTGCACGAAGTGCCGTCGCCGTTCTTCAATGCACTGCTGGCGCTCGCGCACGCCGCCGGCTACGTCTTGGATTTCAACGAAGCGGCGGTCGCGCGCATGCGCAGCGATCTGGTGTTCGACGCGAGCGACGCTCGGCGCGATTTCGGTTATGCGCCGCGCGGTTTTTCGCCGAACGCGGGGATGTTTCCGCTCGTCGGCGAATAAGCGCGATGCTCGCGCGCCGTCCGCGCGGTCGTGCGGCATCGTTCGTGCCTGCGCTCAGCCGCAGGATCTGCGCGCTAGCGTCCGAAGCGTCGGCGGCAGCGTGCTGGGCCCGGTAGCGCTGCAGCGCGCGGAGGGGTCCACGATCAACGGGCGCACTTCGACATTGGTGGACGCGTTCGTACCCGCCGGTACGCCCGGCATGCCGGTGTCGATGCATTCGCGCGGCATCAACGTCTGCGTGTAGCTGGCGCCCGGTGCGCCGCCGCTCAACGTCACCGAGATCGGTACGCCGTTGACGTTGCACAACTGGGTCAAGCGCAGGTTCGGCGAGGGTCGCGGATCGGCGTTCAAACTCGCGGGCGCGTTCACGGGCGTGCTGCCGGCGCACATACCCGCGTGCGTCAACTCGGTTTCGATGGCGGCGGTGATGCGTCGGATCGTTTGCGCCTGCGTACGCGGCAGGCTGCGTTCGACATTGATCGGCCGGCCGTCCGAATCGTTACGGCTGGTGAACACCGTGACCGGACTGCGATCGACGGCGTAATTCAACACGACGGTATCGGCGGTCGGCACGAAATCGATGCCGCCGACGTAATTGCGGATGGACTGCGGCGGAAAGGATTCCGGCATGCTGGTCATGCTCACGGTCGGAAATTGCATCGCGCAGGCGGTGGCGTTGCGACAGGTTTCGGCACCGAGGTAATCGAAGCTGGCGCGAACCGTATCGCCAGGGCAGAACTCGGCGGGCGCCGCGCTGGCGATGCTCGGCAGCACGCTGCGTTCGAGCCTACAGCCATTGGCGACCACAGCGGCGCAAAGCGCGACGATGAGGTAGCGGAACCGACGATCGTGCGAAATGCGCATAGGACAACCCTCGAAAAGCGATAGTGGGTTTGCGAAACCGGCGGATACTGCGCCGAATCGCGCGAGAACCGAATTCGAATGCAAGGGATGAGGCTCGGCCTCATCCCTTCGATACGCCTGAAGCGTGAAATTCAGGACAGACGCATCGACGACCGATGCATTCGAGCGATGTGCGAAAGAAAACGCGCGTTCGCGAATATCGCTCGGCATTTGCCCGCTTCACCGCGATGCGGCGCCATGCAACCATCGATTCGCCGCATGGAGACGACGCAAGTCGTTTCGAGGCCGATAGATCTTCGAAAACGATCTTTCATGTCGCTTTCAAGTCGCGGCCATCCTTGGCCGCTGTCTTGGTCCGCGTTCGACCGTCCGTTAAAGCTTGAAATCGTCGGGCGAGGTCTGCACGTTCTGCGCGAATGTCATCACCGCGACGAACACGCGGCTGCGATCGGTCATGTTGAATTCGAAGCCGACCGGCTGGCCGTCGCTGCCGAACCACGCGAGCCCGCTTTCCACGCCGCTGCCGTACGATTTGGGATCGAACCGCGCGCCGCTGAGCTTCGTGCCCTTGCTGACGGGCAGATCTTTCGCCGCGCTGAAGCGCATCAATTCGCCGGCGGCGCCGAGCAGCGCGAGGGCGAGCGGGTCGGTCACTTTGTCGGCTTCTTCCTTGCCCGAGAAACCTGTCGCCAGATCGAGCCAACGCACGATGCCGGCCTCGCTCACCGCGCGAAATTCGTTCTTGGCGCCGGGACGCAGCACGAGCCGGAAGCGATCCGGGCGTTCGAACAACAGTTTGGCGGGATAGCGCTGCGGCGCGCCGACCTTGCCGTTCTTGTCCGGGGCGGCGTAGAGATCGACGTAAACATCGAGCGCGCCGCTGTAGGTGGTTTTGTCGTAATAGCGAAGCAGATCGCTGGCGGAAGCGGCTTGCGCGGAGAACGTGGCGCCGAGCGTCATGGTCAATGCGAGAGCGATGGAGCAAAGCGGGATGCTGTAGAGCGAGCGGATACGGTTCATGGTGATGTCTCTTGGAAAATGGAAAAAGTTCGTGCGGTCTGTAATCGGGTTGCTCAGCGGCACTGCATCCGCGCCAATGTGCGCAGCGGAGGCGGCGGCATACTCGGACCGGTCGCGGTGCAGCGCGTGCCGGGGTCGACGACCGCAGGACGCACTTCGACCACGCGCGCGTTTTCCGTGCTGCTGGGTACGCCGGGCATCGAGGCGAGGCATTGACCCGGGGACAGCGTCTGCATGAACGATGAACCATCCGGGCCCCCGGACAGCGTGACGATCACGGCGACCGAGTTGACGTTGCACAGATCGGTGAGTCGCAGATTCGGCGAGAATTGCGGCAGACCGGGCAGCGGTTGCGCGCTGTTGACCGGTGCGCTGCCCGCGCACATGCCGCCATGCACCAGTTCTTGATTGACGGTGGAGACGCGTCTGGCGGATCTGATCTGATCGGGGCTGCTGCGCTGCAGGAAGACGCGGCCATCCGGCGTCGTCTCGGCGGTGGGAATCAGCACGTTGTCGCGATCCGGATTGAACGTCACCGTGAATTGATCCGCGTCCGGCGCGGTGAAATTCACGCCGCCGACGTAGTTGGTGATCGATTGCGCGGGGAATGCGATCGGTGCGCTGTCGATCGCCACGATCGGGAAGAAAGGCGCGCAGTCGACGCCGGCGGGGCAGACATCCGTACCCAGCAAATCGTAAGAAGCGGTCATCGCATCGCCAGGGCAATAGCTGCTCGGCTCCAAACGCACGTAGCCCGGCCCACTCAATTCTCCGCGGTGGATGATGCAACCCGTAGCGACCACGGACGAACAGATGCCGACCACGACATAACGAAACCAACGGTTTTGCGAAAAATGCATGCGATTGCCCCTGTGGGATGAATGTAGCGATGCGATGCCGAGCGGAATCGCCATAGCGGTGAGTCGCGACGACCGAATTGCGGCGACTGAATCATGACTGGACTCGATTCACTGATACGCGGGAACCGAGAGGTTCAGGACACATTCGTAGCGCTCGATCGATTCGTCGAGCTTCGATCGAAATTCATGCAAGACCGATTGATTCGGCGCATCCGCTTCAGCGCTGGCTCAGGCGATACAAATCGATAGCGCGAATCGCAGAGTGGGTGGATAGGTTCTGCATCGCGCGTATCGATGCATAGAAAACGAGCCGGCTTCATGCCGGCTCGTCGTGCGTGGATGCAACGGCTTCACACGCTGTGTGCGGATACGTTTGTTCGCGCTCGCCTCGCGCGGTATCGCAAGCCAAGCGGTGCCCCTCCGAACGAGGGCGCCATCTTATTCCACGCAGTTGTAGGCGACCTGCGTGCGCAATTCGGGCGCGGGCTCGGTCGTTTGGGTCGCGAGGCATTGCGCGCCGACCGGAATGGGCCCGGAAACGCTGACGGTGCCGCCTTCGGTGCCCGGCGGCAGCGCCAAGCATTCGCCCGGCGCGAGCGAACCGGATGCGCTCGCGCCGCCCGGCGGGCCGGCCACATCGACCATGATCCTGACCATATTGGCGTTGCAGATACGCTGCGCGCGCGCGCGCGCAGACACCTTGGGCGCCGTGGGAATCTGCGACGGCGCATTCGCCGGTATGCGGCCGTTGCAGATGCCGCCGTGCTGCAGCGTGACCTGGGCTTCGCCGTTGATGAGGGTGAGCTTCGTCGTTTCGGGGTCGAAATCGCGATCGATGATTTTGTTCTCGCCGCTGGTGGTGACGAAGGGGTGCATCGTTTTTTTCGGAGTCACCGTGTAAGTGACATCGACTTGCGATTCGCTCGGCGTGAAGCTGGCGCCGCCGGCGAATGCGGTGAAAGTCTGCGAGGGCAGCGCCGCCGATGTCGTGGTCAGCGTGACGGTCGGCGTACGCGATTCGCAGGTAATCCCCGAGTGCGCGGTGCAAGCGCCGAGGTCATAGCTGGTCTGGATCGTCTCGCCGGGGCAGTAATACGCCGGCTCGGATTTCGTATAACGCAACTGCGCATGCGGCAGTGCGCAGCCGTTGGTCAGCAGCACGCCGGCGGCGATCAGCGAGAGAGTGGGTTTGACGAGCGTTCGGATGTACGGCATCGAGGTGTCCTGTTTCGGATGTTCGAATTCGCCGGTCGGCGCGCGATGCGTCGTGCGGAATGTCGGCGTCGATGCAAGTCACGCGAAACGCGCGGCGCAGCGGACACGTTTCGAATCGCGTTCGTCGGCGAGTGAATCGGTGCAAAAAAACGAGCCGGCAGGGCGCCGGCTCGTCGTGTGCGGATGTGGCGCATTCGCGTTTAGTTCGCGATGCGATGCCGATGCCGTCGGCGCTTCCTTGCGCCGCGCGCTGTTACCGGGACTAAAGCTGGAAATCGCTCGGCTTGGTCGCGACGTTTTGCTTGAAGCTCGACACGGTGAACTGCAATTTCCGCCCGTCCACGAATTCGAACTCGAAGCTGTACGGTTGATCGTTGCGGAACCACACGACCGCGCGCTTCACGCGGCTGTCGAAACTCTTCGGCACCAAGACTGCGCCGCGCAGAGCGCCTTTCTCGGCGGCGGGAAGTTCTTTCGACGGCGCGAAACGCCACAATTCGCCGACTGTTCTCAACAGATCCAACGCGGCCGGATCGACGTAGTCGAGCGCTTTGCCCTGGCCGGACAGACCGGTCGAGAGATCCAACCATTGCACGCTGCCGGCGTTGCCGACCGCGCGGTACTCGTTTTTCGCGCCGGGGCGCAGCATCAGGCGGAAGCGATCGGGCCGCGCGAACAGCAATTGCGCGCGATAGCGTTGCGGCGTGCCGTACTGGCCTTTCACGGGCGCGGCATAGAGCTTCGCTTGGCCGTCGAACCAAGCGGTGGAGGTGGTGCCGTCGTAATACTTGAGTCGATCGACGGCGGCACCGGCGGCGAACGCCGGCAGGGCGAACAGCAGAGCGGATGCGGTGGCGAGCATCGCGAAAAAGCGGGACATCTTCATTCGGAACCTCTCGAAAGGCGCGCGGCGCCCTAACGGGTTGTCGAAAAACGCGCGTCATGCGCGGTTTTCAAATCGCGCGTTCGGCGCATATCCGAACGCGCGCTCACGGATGCGCGATCAACGGCAGCCCATGCGCACGCCGGTGCGCAGCGGCGGCGGCTGCGGTTCCGGATCGGTCGCGCCGCTGCCGGGCGTGCACATGCCAGGCAGCACGGGGATCGCTTCGATCGAGCGCGCGTCGGCGATGCTGGCGGGTATGCCGGGCATCGTGGTCAGGACACGCTCCCCGGGTTCGAGCACGCGATCGAACACTTCGCCGGGCGCGCTGCCGCTGACGATGTAGCGCACCGGGAATCCGTTCTGATTCGAGAATTCTTCCATGCGAACGCGCGTGGACAACCGGGGAAAACCGGGTACTTCCACCGGCGAATAACGCGGGGCGCCGCTGGCGCAGTCGCCCGGGTGCGGCAGGGTTTGATCGTCGGTGCCGATGAGGCGTCGCGTGATCCGCGGGGCGTCGGCGAGTTGGGTGCGTGCGACGAAAATGCGCGTGCCGCCGTCGAAGCGCGCGGTCGGCACGGTGACGGTGTCGCGATCGATATCGAAATTAACGGTGACGCTGTCCGCAGGCGGTGTGAAGGTCACGCTATCGACGAAATTGGTGGTGGTGCGCGCCGGGAACGCCGTCGGCGTACTGTTCATGCGAACGGTCGGGAAAAAACTGCTGCAGCGCGCGTCGGCCGGGCAGGTTTCCGGGGTGAGGAAATCGTACGAGGCGGTGACGGTATCGCCGGGGCAGAACAGCGCAGGTTCCAGTTTGGGCCAGTCGGCGAGCGGGCTGCGATTCAATAGGCAGCCGGAGGCGACGACGGCGGCGCAAACGCATATCGCGGTGGATCGGAACAGCATGTTGCGGTGGATGGACATCGCGGTCTCCCGAAGCGAGGGCGCAGGTCCGTGTGCGCGGGGGTGTGCCAGAGGAAACGCAGGCGCGTCTCCGAACAGGACAGGCGGATATGTCGCGACCACGGCCCGGATGCCGAAGGTCGGCAGCGCCAGGCCGCGCTAATGCTCCCGCAGCAGCGCTTTCGTCCGCGCACGCAGTGCGATGGCGAGCACGCCGCCCAGCACCATCGCGCCGCCGATCCACAAATTCGGGCCGGGGCGGTCGCCCCAGACCAGAATGCCCAGCGCCACCGCGAACACCGGCGTCAGCAGCAAATAAGGCATCACCTGCGCCATCGGATGGCGCTGCACGAGGCGGAAGTACAGCGTATGCCCGATGAGCGAGGCGAACACCGCCGAATACGCGACCGAACCCCAGCTCGACGCATGCGCGTCGCGCAATGCGGCGAAACCGCCGGGTTCGATCCACGCGCTGATCGCCAGCAACGGCGCGATCCCGATCAAAGCGGTCCAGCCCTGCAGGCTGACGCCATCGATGCCGTTCAGATTGCGCATCAGCACCGAGCCCAGCGCGATCAGGAACGCCGAGAACAGGATCATCAGCAGCGATGCGGGGTGATCCAGCACCAGCGGGTCGAAGCCGAGCACCAACACCCCGGCGAAACTCAGCGCGATGGCCGAGCCGGTGCGCCACGCGAAGCGTTCGCCCAGCATCACCCAGGCCAACAGCACCGACATCGGAATGTAGCTCTGCATCGCGATGGCCGGCGACGACAGATCGCCCGCCATGCGCAGCGCCCACAGGCTGGTGCCGAAATGCAGCGCGCCGTTGAGCAGGGCCACCGCGATCAAACGCGGCCACTGCGCGCGCGGCGGAGGCTTGAGGAAGGCGATCAGCATCAGCGCGAGCAGCATCATGCGCAGCGCGCTGAACAGGAACGGCGGGATCTCGCGCAACGCGTGCGCCGAGGTCAGGAAATTACCGGCCCAGACGAGACAGACGACGAGCGCCAGCGCGAAATCGCGCGCGCCGAAGTGGGTGTCGCTTGGCGAGCCGGTCATCGCGCCGGGTACGCGCGACGACGGGCGGTTCGCGGCATCAGAACTTCCAGCCGAGGCTGCGATACACCTTGCCGAGCACCCAGGCCGGGCCGATCAGCAGATACACCACGTCGGTCAAGAAGCTGGGCTTTTTGCCTTCGATCTTGTGGCCGACGAATTGCGCGATCCAGGCGACCACGAAAATGGCGATGGCCGCCTGCAGCAGCACCGTCGCGCCGAACGTGCCGTACAGCCAACGGTTGAGCCAGGACATGCCGACGAACATCGCCAGCATGCCGAAACCGATCTTGCGCGAGGCGCGGTAATAGAACATCCACGCCGCGAACATCGCCAACGCGCACCACGCGCCGGGCTGGAACCATGACCCCGGCACCGGAATGCACCAGAGCATCGCGGTCACGGTCCACAGAATCGTCGGCACCGCGAAGAAGTGAATGGTCTGATTCGTGCCGTTCTGATGATCGCCGGAATATTTGGAGAACCAGCGGTCGATGGGGCGGTCGAGGGTTTGGGAATCTGCCGACATATGCGCGATCACTCCGTGCGATGAGTGCGAAAACTGGGGTTCAGGAACTGAGGTTCAGGCCGGGGGCTTCGCCGCGAGTTCGGGGACGTCGGCGGGCATCAGCCCATTGGCGACGACGTAAAAGGTCATGGGTTCCATACGTGCCATGGTCTCGGCATCGATGGCGAACACGATGTCGTCCGCGTCCAGCGGTACGAGGCCGCCGATTCGCGAACATTCGCTCGCGTTCGCGAGCCGAAAGACGGGATACGAGAACTCGAAGGCGCATTCCATGTAGGACACCCCTACGAACTCCGCCAAGGGACTGGCGTATTCCGGGCAGGAGCCGCTCCATAGACGCAAGCGATACCCATCGAAACCGCGAACGACGCAGTCCCATTCGCATTCGTGATTGACTCGGGCGAGAACATCGTCGATGCCCTCGTTGGCGGGACCCGTGCGGGTGCGATCGTCGTGCGCTTCGCGGACCGACATCGCGCTCAATCCACCGAAATCCCCGCCAAGCGCATCAGCGCCTCGGCGTATTTCGCGCGGGTGCGTTCGATGACCTCGGCGGGAAGGCGCGGACCGGGCGCGGTCTTGTTCCAATCCAAGGTTTCCAAATAGTCGCGGACGAATTGTTTGTCGTAGCTCGGCGGACTGGCGCCGACGACATACTCGTCGGCGGGCCAGTAGCGCGACGAATCCGGCGTGAGCATTTCGTCCATCACGTACAGGCGGCCGTCGGCGTCGGTGCCGAACTCGAATTTCGTATCGGCCAACAGAATGCCGCGCGCGGCCGCGAAATCGGCGGCGTAGCGATACAGCCGCAGCGTCGCGTCGCGCACTTGTTCGGCCATATCGGCGCCGACGGTCTTCACCATCGCGTCGAAATCGATGTTCTCGTCGTGATCGCCCACCGCGGCTTTCGTGGAGGGCGTGAAGATCGGCTCGGGCAGTTTTTCCGCCTGTCGCAAGCCGTTCGGTAGGGCGATGCCGCTGACCCGACCGGTGCGCTGGTAGTCCTTCCAGCCGCTGCCGATCAGATACCCGCGGGCGATGGCTTCCACCGGCACCGGCTTGAGTTTGCGGGTCACCACCGCGCGCTGGGCGTACGGCGCGGCGTCCACGCCGGCCGGCAGCACGCGGGCCACGTCGATGCCGGTCAGGTGATTCGGCAGCACATGCGCGGTCTTCTCGAACCAGAAGTTGCTGATTTGGCAGAGCATCTCGCCCTTGCCGGGGATCGGATCGGGCAACACCACGTCGAAGGCGCTGAGACGGTCGGTGGCCACGATCAACAGCAGCGGGCCGAGATCGCGCGCGTCGGCGGGCACGGCATCGGCCGGCAGGTCGAAGACATCGCGAACTTTGCCGCGGTGGCGCAGCGGCAGTCCAGGGAGATCGGCGTGAAGCAGGGTGGTCGCCATGCGCTACGGTGCGGGGAGCGGGCAGACCAGTGTACGGCCAACGGAGCATGGGCGCCCGCCGCAATGAATGGCGCAGACCTTAAAAAATGGGTGTCCCAAACGGACATCTCAAACGGACATCGCTCCGAAGCGCTCACTCGGAAGCGCCCCGGCCGCCTCGGGTACACTTCGCGCCATGAAAAAACGCTGGTACGGCAAATTTTTCGGGTTCATCGCGGGCTGGCTGCTGTTCCGCCATCCGGGCGGCGGGCTGATCGGCCTGCTGATCGGGCACGCCTTCGACGCCGATTGGTTCAAGAGCAAGCGCGACACGCCCTATCGCGTGCTCGGCGTGCTGGAAGACGCCACCGACGCCGAGGTGGAGCAGGCCTACCGCCGCCTGATCTCGCAATACCACCCGGACAAGTTGATCGGCGTGGCCGAGGAACTGCGCGAGCAGGCCGAGGATCGCGCCAGCGAGATCAACGCCGCTTACGACCGCATCCGCGAGCTGCGCAAACCGCGCTGAGATCGACGGGAGACCCGGTTGTGGGAGGGCCGGCAGGCCCGAACCATCCCGGCTGTCCATTGTGTTCGGTCCATTGTGTTCGCCGCCACGCGATCTCGGACAGCGCCATCTCGGGCGATAATCGCGGCCTGCGCCGCTCCTACAGCCGACCCCATGCAACCCACCGTCATCGCCCCGTCCATCCTCTCCGCTAATTTCGCCAAACTCGGCGAAGAGGTGGACAACGTGCTCGCTGCAGGCGCCGATTGGGTGCATTTCGACGTGATGGACAACCATTACGTGCCCAATCTCACCATCGGCCCGCTGGTGTGCGAAGCGCTGCGCAAACACGGCGTGACCGCGCCGATCGACGTGCATCTGATGGTGGAACCGGTGGACCGCCTGGTGCCGGATTTCGCCAAGGCCGGCGCCTCGCTGATCAGCTTCCATCCCGAAGCCAGCCGCCACGTGCATCGCACGATCCAGCTCATCAAGTCCAACGGTTGCCAAGCGGGCCTGGTGCTCAATCCTGCCACGCCGGTCGAGGTCTTGGATTACTCGCTCGACGAATTGGATTTGGTGCTGCTGATGTCGGTGAACCCGGGCTTCGGCGGCCAGAGTTTCATTCCCTCCGCGCTCGACAAGCTACGCGTCGTGCGCCAACGCATCGACGCCGCGACCGCGCGCACCGGCAAACCGATCCGGCTGGAGATCGACGGCGGCGTGAAAATCGACAACATCGCCGAGATCGCGAGGGCCGGCGCGGACACCTTCGTCGCCGGCTCGGCGATCTTCGGCCAGTCCGACTACGCGGCCGTCGTCTCGGCGATGAAGGCGGCGGTGGCGGCGGTGCGCTGATGCGGCCGTACGAGGCGTTGATGCTGCCCGGGCTCGGCGACTCCGGCCCCGCCCACTGGCAAAGCGTCTGGCAGGCCCGCGACGCCGGCATCACGCGCTTGCGTCAGCGCGAATGGGATGCCCCGGTACGCGACGAATGGGTGCGCACGCTCGACGACGCGCTCGCCGAGCGTTCCGTGCCCGTGGTCCTCGCCGGACACAGCACCGGCGCCATTCTCGTGGCGCATTGGTTATCGCAGGTGGCGCCCGCGCAGGTGGCGAAGGTGGCCGGGGCGCTGATCGTCGCGCCCAGCGACCCCCTCGGTCCCAATTACCCCGCAGGCCCTACGGGCTTCGACCCGGTCCCCAGGGTGGCGATGCCGTTCCGCGCGATCGTGGTCGCGAGCGATCGCGACCCGTACGCCGCACTCGATTGGTCGCGTCGTCACGCGCAGGCCTGGGGCGCCGAATGCGTCGTCTTGCCCGATGCCGGCCATATCAATGCCGACAGCGGCCACGGCGCGTGGTCGGAGGGTTATGCGCTGCTCGACACGTTGCGCATCCGGCGTTGAGGCGGCGCGATGCGCGCGGACGGATCGCCCGCGCAAAAAAAGAACGGCGCCCTGCGGCGCCGTTCCGGGAAGATTGGAAGCATCCCGCTTCCGTCCGTCGTCCCTGCGATGACCTTCGATTCTCCGGGCGGCTCGTGACGTCGCGATGACAGCGGCGCCAACGCTTCGCTTTCGCGGATGCGCGTCGCGGGGGAAATCGCTAGCATGCACGCATGAACGTATCCGCGAACACGCACAGACCGGGCGCTTCGACGGCCATCTCGGCCCATGCGACGGACCGACGCACGATGAGGCGATGGCGCGGCTGAGTCCGCCCCTCCGCCCGCCCGTACATTTTTCAGGATCCCCCGCGTGATTTCGTTCGAACAATTCCAACAGTGCGCCGCCGACGGCCACACCCTCGTTCCGATCGTGCGCGAGGTGCTGTCCGACCTCGACACGCCGCTGTCGGTCTATCTGAAACTCGCCGACGGGCCGAACACGTATCTGTTCGAGTCGGTGGAAGGCGGCGAGCGCTTCGGCCGCTATTCGATCATCGGCCTGCCCGCGCATCGCGTCTACGCATTCGCCGGACACACCCTGTTCGTCACCGAACTGGGCGATTTGATCGAAAGCCGCGTCGTCGAAGACCCGCTCGCCGAAGTGGAACGTCTCCGCGCCGCGCAACGCGTCGCGCGCTGCCCCGACTTGCCCGGCTTCACCGGCGGCCTGGTCGGTTGGTTCGGCTTCGAGTGCATCCAATACATCGAGCCACGGCTGCGCGGCAGCGGCTCGCATCCGGACTATCGCGACGAATTGGGCACGCCCGACATTCTGTTGATGGACAGCCGCGAAGTGGCGGTGTTCGACAACTTGAAAGGCCGGCTGTATCTCGTGGTCCACGCCGACCCGCGCGAACCGCGGGCCTGGGCGCATGCGAACCGACGTCTGGATGAATTGACCTATCGTTTGCGTCAAGGCGGCGCCGGTTACCCGGAAACGCTCGATTCCGCAGGTCTCAGCGAAGACGATTTCGTCTCCGGCTTCACCCGCGAAGGCTTCATCGCCGCGGTGGAAAAATCCAAGGATTACATTCGCGCTGGCGATATTTTCCAAGTCGTGTTGAGCCAGCGCTTGAGCGTGCCGTTCCGCGCGCGCCCGGTGGACGTGTACCGCGCGTTGCGCGCGTTGAACCCGTCGCCTTACATGTATTTCCTCGATGTCGGCGACATGCAGGTCGTCGGCTCATCGCCCGAAATTCTGGTGCGCTTGCAGGACGGCAACGTCACCGTGCGCCCGATCGCCGGCACCCGCCCGCGCGGGCGCACGCACGAAGAAGATCTCGCGCTCGAAGCCGAATTGTTGGCCGACCCGAAAGAACGCGCCGAGCATTTGATGCTGATCGATCTCGGCCGCAACGATGTGGGTCGCGTCAGCGAAGCGGGCAGCGTCGAAGTGGGCGATCGCTTCGTGATCGAACGCTACAGCCACGTCATGCATATCGTCAGCGAAGTCACCGGCCGTTTGAAAGACGGCCTGACTTACGCCGATGTGCTGCGCGCGACCTTCCCCGCCGGCACCGTCAGCGGCGCGCCGAAAATCCGCGCGCTGGAAGTCATCCGCGAACTGGAACCGGTGAAACGCAACGTCTACGCCGGCAGCATCGGCTACATCGGCTGGCACGGCGACGCCGACACCGCCATCGCGATTCGCACAGCCGTCATCCAAGACGGCAAACTGCACGTGCAAGCCGGCGCCGGCATCGTCTACGACTCCGACCCGGAAACGGAATGGGAAGAGACGATGAACAAAGGCCGCGCCTTGTTTCGCGCGGTGGAGCAAGCCGCCAAAGGCCTGTGATCGCGCTATCGCCCTGCGCAGCGAACCGCGCTCGCGATAACGTTTCAGTCTCCCCACCAACCACGTAGCCCGGTTGCGACCCAAGGTCGCAGCCGGGGCCGCTGTGAGCGCCGTGCGTGATCATGATCCCGGCTGTGCGCTATGCGCACAACCGGGCTACGTTACTGCCCGATCGCATCGCGAGTTACGTCCAGTTTTCGCCATGCGGCTTCTGCCCGCGCTATGCGTTTTTAGCCACTCGGTAGCTTCCTAGCGTTTGTCGCGACGAAGGATGTGGGCAGCACGCGCGATTGCGACCGAGCGCGATATGTCTGGAGCTTTCTTGTGCTCCAGCTCGATCAAACGCTCCATCTGCGATTTGTTTCCGTGACATAGCCGCAACAAGTCGCTTTCAGCAGAAGGAGGCTCCGCCGATCGACTCGCCGATTCGCTACGCGACCCGTTCGCTGCCCGCCTCAGCAGCAGAACGATCGCGACTAGAGCTGCAATTGCTAAAGCGATACTCAAGCGAGCCGCGCCCTATTTTTCTGTCGTGGGATGACGAGAGCGCCTCAGGTCAGGCGTAGGTCGAACATTGCCATCCGATGCGAATTTCTGTCAATCAGAGAGACTCAAAAGATGCCAACAGATGTTCAGATCGAGCGGCACAGCGCAGTTGTCATGCTCATACAAAGGCCTAACGCCTGAATTGAGCCGCGCCGCGAAACTGCGTCGGCTTGAATGAATTGCTAGGCTAGCGCGCGATGCCTAGCGACCTTGTAAGCGGCAGCCACTGATACGACGGTAAGCATAAAGTAGGCCAGTGCCATGAGCCAGAATGCAGTCGGACGCAAAGCCAACTCGACCGTGTCGCGTCCACGAGCAGGTCCATCTATAACGCCTGTAAGCAGTCCACCTGTGAGTGCGCCGAGGCTCAGACCGGCAATTGCCGCTAGGCCTACCACCGCTAGGACTCGTTGCCATTTCTTTAGCATGAATCAGCTTTTGGGGCCTAACGCCGGAGTTAAGCCGCGCCGTACGCGGCGGATGGGAGCCAGTATTGCCCGCATATCCAGAAGTTTCAACGGAGCCACGACACGGCGTCGGCTTGAACGACTTGTTAGGCGGGTGGGATGCTGATTGAGATGAAGCCCAGACGGACTTGCCGAACGCCGAAGCAGGAGAGCAAGAGCGCGCCCCGCGAACTTTCAGCTGGACCTGTCAGAAGTGACAGCATGTGAAGCCCAAAAGCCTCACGAAAGAAGGCGAAGATGTCGAAGCCAGTGAACATGACGCATGAAGAGTGTGAGCGCGCCTTGCAGGCTTGGACGAAGTGGCAACGCGCCGACAGTCTTTCCGAAAAGAAGCACCCACCGAAGCCGGTGAATCAAGCATGTGAGCGGCACATTTGCAGAAAGCTTTTCTGCCGCCTAACGCCTGAGTTAAGCCGCCCCGCAGCGGGGCGGCGGACGCGTGCTAGCGTAGCGTAGGCACGTGGCCGACGCCACGATGCGGGGTCGGCTTGAACGAATTGTTAGGCCTCTCTCTGCTACTTTTGGCGGTCGTTGATTTCAGGAAGGCCAACTGCAACCCATTCGATTGCGCTACCTGTTTCTGAGCTCGTGACGGATATTTTGAAACCATCGGGGCGCTGTTGAATGACGTCATAATCGACATAAAAGTAATTGCCGTCCACCATCTTTGAGAAATTGAGGTTTGGAACTGAAGAAAATGGCCGGGGATAGAAGACCTCGTATTCCTTCGGTCCTTGAATCTCCAGTACTTCTCGTTGTGTAAGCAGACCATTTGTTGATTGGTGTGGGGCGTCGAAGGCGCGCGGTATCCATAGCACCAGTAGAATCGCGCTCAGAAGCGCGAGCGATCGGCGGCCAAAAGGCACAATCTCCGATCCGTCCCCTTGTTTTATGACGAGCAATTTGTCACGCCTCAATAGCCAGAAGAGGGGCAGGGCGAGGAGTGTAAGTGCTGTGCCTATGTACGTTGCCGGAGGAGTAAGAAGGTTTATGGCGTTCGAGACTGTATCGAGAATGGCACCAGCCACCAGTATGAGTGCAAAAGTGCGTGCGGCCAATCGTGGGAGAGCATGACCAAAGTTGACTTCCATGGCTTGTGAACCGAAGTTGTGATTGGAAGAGGCCTAACGCCTGAGTTAAGCCGCCCCGTGGCGGGGCGGCGGACGCGTGCTAGCGTAGCGCAGGCACGCGGCCGACGCCACGATGCGGGGTCGGCTTGAACGAATTGTTAGGCCCGCGCACATACTGAGTAACAAGCAAGAAACGAGACTATGACTTGCAATTGCTCCTTATGCTGCTTGGCAGCGTCTACCTTGACACGAATTACCTGCGTGCCTTGGTCGGGGGCTAAGTAAAGCGTGCAATTTTGAAAATCAATTTTGTGCCAGAGATTCTTCTCTGCATCTGATTCTTGGGTTAGCTCTACATGAGCTTTAAGCTCTCCTATCGCCATCTCGTACATGAAATTGTTAGAAACGTAGTCAATGAAGGGCTTTAGATTTCCTTCCCATATCCAGCCAACTTCTTCTGTCATATCGGGCCTAACGCCTGAATTAAGCCGCGCCGCGAAGCGGTGTCGGCTTGAATGAATTGTTAGGCGTGACGGATGCCTGAAACCGACAAGCCACCACGCCCTTCCCGAAAAACCGAAGCCGCACAAGCCGGACGCGCCTCGAACCCTGTCCGCGTAAGCCTGTAATGAGCAGCCGACACCGCTGCAAATACCACGGCCCCGTCGCGAAGCCGTGCCTGAGCGCGCACCACACCGCGACCGAAGCGAAAATGCGCCGACCAACATTCCGACGAGCACTACCACCGAACCCGGAATTGCTGAAGCAACGACCACGCTACAAACGAATGCTTTTTTGACGCCTAACGCCTGAGTTAAGCCGCCCCGTGGCGGGGCAGCGGACACATGCTAGCGTAGCGCAGGCATGTGGCTGATGCCACGACATGGGGTCGGCTTGAACGAATTGTTAGGCCTCACTCCACGTCGACAAGGGGGGGTGCGTTCGATCCTGACTGAGATTGTGGAAGTGGTAGAGATTTGGCAGGGTGGGGAGGTGGCAAAAGTGCGGCTTGCTGTGGTGCCGGAAGAGCTGACCGCCTAACCACAAGTGGCGATGTGGATAACAGTTGCCTGTAAGCTTCCCATGCTTCGTCTTTAACAGCTTGTGGTGCATTTTTTGGTAGTAAGCGAATTTCATCTCGGATCGATTCAAGTGCGTGTTTATGAGCTTCAAGCTTTGAGTCAGTTTTTAACCTATTAGCCCCGCGGAATGTCAACACTCCGACTACAATTCCAGCGCCAGCCAGTATCGGTGCAAATGTAATAAAGGTGGCCGAGGTGTACAGAGAGAAATAATAGGCAATGCCAGTTCCAGTGAATCCGCCTAGCATACCGAACAGAGTGCTTGAACTGCTAACTGATGCTGCGCGAGATTGAGCTTTTAGCTGATTGAAAAGTTTTTTTGACCCTTGCAGCCCAGCAGTCAGTCTTTTTGACTCTGCAGATAGATCAACTGGCATGCGAACTCCTATCCGCTTCCTTGAGATTGTGATGAGCATTAAGTATGTCTACGAGTTCATTCTCGAGTGATATCTGTGCGTGTGTAGTATTTCGTATGTATGCGACAAGATTAAAATTGATGACAAGAAAAGATGCTAGCCCATAGAAAATAACAATAACTACCGCAAAGATCATTTCCTTAGGAGGAGATGCAAACAGGACTGAGAAGCTTGGTTTCGCTAGAAAGGCGATGACAACGGAAAGCAGAATAGCCAATGCCAAAATTGCTATCCTCGTTGCTTTAAGCTGTTGCCATATAGTCTCTCTAAGCAGACTAAAGTTAGTAAGAAGTGGGCGTATTTCAGCAATGGATGTATTCAGATCATCTAAGTCTGCAGAGAAGTCTTGTTTGTTCGTCATAGGATGTATGCTTTTTAGGGGAAATAACAAAGTGAATTGTGAGGCCTAACGCCTGAGTTAAGCCGCCCCGCAGCGGGGCGGCGGACACGTGCTAGCGTAGCGCAGGCACGTGGCCGACGCCACGATGCGGGGTCGGCTTGAACGAATTGTTAGACCGCACCCTGTGCTGTAGATATACAGAATAGCTGGTCCATTTGACGATTTAAGAGCCAAATTCCACGGTCGAATGGATTTTCATGAGTCTCTATATTGTGTCGAATATCATCAATGTGAACGTCCCAGTCCCAATCAACGCCGGAAGCAGAACGAATAACGAGCGCAGTATTGGCACCGTAGCGTTTTTGAAGTTTTTTCTCCAGCCTAATCAATAGCATTTTAACCGCGTCTGCAGAGCAGGTTGCGACAAATGTATTTGGGTCAAAATTGCCAATGTCAAGATGGTTAGAACGGCCCAGCGCGGCTTGTATATCCATCGGAGCATCTTCAGTTAGCGTTATCTCCAGATTCAATTCATCGCCAGTCTCATTCCTGCATTGAACATCAGGATTGTCAGACAATGCGGAAATATGAAAGGACGAATGATGCTTTGCGTTATAGATAGATAAGAATCCTTTTGCAGTCGCAAGCTCTATCTTTTTTTCTCGCTCATCGTGAATACATCCAGTGCGGTCTAACGCCTGAATTAAGCCGCGCCGCGAAGCGGTGTCGGCTTGAATGAATTGTTAGGCGTGACGGATGCCAGCAACGGACAAGCCACCACGCACTTCCCGAAAAACAGAAGCCGCACAAACCGGCCGCGCCCCGCACACGATCCGCGTTGCAAGTAATAAGCAGCCGACACCACTTCGCACACCATGATGCCGTCGCGTAAGCCAAGCCTGAGCGCGCACCGACGGCTACCGAAGCGAAAACGTGCCGACAAAGATTCCGAAGAGTACTGCAACCGAACCCGAAATTGCTGAAGCGACACCACCACCACAAACGAATGCTTTTTGACGCCTAACGCCTGAGTTAAGCCGCCCCGTGGCGGGGCGGCGGACGCGTGCAAGCGTAGCGCATAGCACGTGGTCGACGCCACGACACGGGGTCGGCTTGAACGAATTGTTAGGCAGCAGCGCCAAGGACATGCGCTTTGTAGATGGCGTACTGTCTTTGAGCACCCGCTGCAAAGTGAGGCAGTTCAGCTAACAAAGTATCCACGAGATGGGTTGGCTCTTGAACGGGTTGGAACCCAATTCCCTCCCAAGCCCGCATACCGGAAGGTGCCATCCCCTGAAGCTGGAACTCTAGGGCAGTAAGGCTTGCAAAATATGGTTCTGGTAAAGAGTCTGGAGGTATGGAGACGTAACTCGCCCCGCAGTGCTTGCGAATAAATGCGTTTCTTAGCTTTTTTGCTGCGTCCGCATCAGTTGCGGACTGTTCGCGAGCGGCTATCGGGTCGTGAAGCTTCTTGCAGTAACGCCACATGCGACCAGTGCAATACGCTTGCGTGAATTTGTGGCTACGACCTTCGCTGCCGGTGGCATGTTTGCTATTAATCCTGGTGCGAAATCCCTCGGTAGCTTTGGGTGTGCTGCCAATGTAACGGATTTGCTTTTCATGATCCCAAAGGGCATAGATGCCAAACTCTTCTGGTAGATCCGAGAGATTGACAGGTTCCGATCGCGTAAGGATTTCAAAGATACTTCGAGTGTCCACCATCTCTCTCTGCTGCCTAACGCTTGAGTTAAGCCGCCCCACAGCGGGGCGGCGGACGCGTGCTAGCGTAGCGCAGGCACGTGGCCGACGCCACGATGTGGGGTCGGCTTGAACGAATTGTTAGACGGCGACGGTTGAAAGGCTAACCGTCGTTACTGTTGTGACGCGGGCCGATCAATAAGCACCAGGTCATCTGTAGCCTCTGGTGTGTAGTGGACAAGGCCGGCGAAGTCCGTGTCTACCATGATGCCTTGGCCGAGATACTCCCACTGCTCTTGGCCAGGAAGGTATTTGCCGGTATCCATAGAGGCGATTACACGGCCGCAATAGACGCCGTCAATTTGCACGACATCTCCGGGCTCAATATCTATGCCGTCGGTGTACTTCATTCCTAGCCGCCTAACGCCTGAATTAAGCCGTGCCGCGAAGCGGCATCGGCTTGAATGAATTGTTAGGCGTGACGGATGCCAGAAACGGACAAGCCACCACGCCCTTCCCGAAAAACCGAAGCCGCACGAACCGGGCGCGCCCCGCACACCAACTGCACGGCGAAAAGTGAAAAACCCACGCCGCACTACCACCCATGACCCCGTCGCGAAGCCACGCCTAAGCGCGCATGACACTGCAACCGAAGAAGAACGTGCCAACGAAGATTCCGAAGAGCACTGCAACCGAACCCGAAATTAGTGAAGCGACAAAACCACTACAAACGAATGCTTTGTGACGCCTAACTAGATTAAGTTAAGTCGCGCCGTAGCGCGAAGCGCGGAGGGAATCCCGATCGCGCAGCGATCGGGACGTCGACTTGAACGGGAGTTAGGCGACGAAAACAGCGCGCTCCGCAACTTCGA
>Ga0209174_10000023_pt1 | contig 113539 bp, 120 predicted proteins | sample JI91814BDNA_FD_187505 | JGI IMG/M metagenome (GOLD analysis project Ga0209174, IMG submission 187505) | Wastewater effluent complex algal communities from Wisconsin, to seasonally profile nutrient transformation and Carbon sequestration -... | ecosystem: Engineered > WWTP > Effluent > Algae...
TTTGGAAGCATTGTAACTTACGTTGTTTTACAATAAGCTAGTTGTGTATGCACCTGTTCGACTAAAACCGGAATTAGTGTTCGGATAGAATCGGAATTAGCGTTCGGGAGTTATGCGAATTGGTGTTTGGATTGGAATTAGCGTTCGGATCAGGCCGGAATACTCAAAGTGGTCCCTTGGGCCTTAAATTATGATAAATGCCAGCATCAAAATAATAAAACTTAGAATGGCTTATAAGTTCGCGCTTTGCTTTTTTAGTAAATACTGGTAGCAAATATCCTAATAACAGATCTTCTAAAATAGAAATATAATTCTCAGTAATTTTTCTTGAGACAGAGCTTTCTCGTGCAACATTGCTAGTATTTAGTACCGAACCATGTGAAAAACTAATTATTTCTAAAAATCTAGCGAAATCGCCAATATTGCGTACTAAACCCTCAGTTTGTACTTCCTCTTTTAAATATAATGCAATATAAGAAGCGAGTGTTTCTGCCGGGTTTTTGGCGCCATCAATCAACGGCACCATGCCAATCTTTAAGGCAGACTCCAAATCAAATGCAGCGCCAAGTTCTGCAGCCATAAAAGGGTGCATTTTTTTTAATATGGCTCTTCCTCCCAATAAATTAACCCCAGCACGTTTTAATTTTCTATAGCTAGATCTGGTTAATATAAAGCGCAGTGATTTATCGTTTTCTATTAAATAGTGAATACTATCTAATATTTGCGGGATCTTTTGGATTTCGTCGACGACGAATACTTTATGGTTGCCTTTATTGCCCGCTACTATTTCTTTTATATAACCTGGGTTTGCCAAAAATTTTAGATAGGTCACTTCATCAAGTAAATTGATAACCATCGCTTCTTTAAGGTTTTGTTTAATCCAGGTAGATTTACCGGTCCCGCGTGGTCCAAATATAAAGCAACTATTGTCTGGTAAATTAAAAAAACGTCTAGTTATAATTTTCATGCATATGCACTATAAGCCATTTTATTCACCTTTCAGGGTAATATTACTAGATTTTTGAGTGGGGCTCAAATAGTTAACTCATTGTCAATCCTGCTTCAAAAAATAATTGATGTGAAAGGCAAGCAACTGATCGTTTTGAATTGAAATACACACATATGCGGCATCAACACCTAATTTTAACTATACAATAAGAGTAATTATTCACCAATTATAGAAATAAATGCATGCAAAATATTCTTAAGTTTGTCCAAGTATATTTTACATGCTATAATTCAGCAAATATGGGAAAATATGAATATAAAATATACTAATTGGAATTATAAAGGGATTGGCAAGGCTGAACGGAAACGGCTTTCTGAAATTTTACGTAATACCACAGCAACAGTGACAGCTTTGGAGGCTTCTAATACCTTACAGATGTCGCGGCAAAGGGCAGCTAAGCTTTTAGCTATGTATGCAAAGAAAGGTTGGTTATCAAGGATAAAGCAAGGGGTTTATATACCGGTTCCAATAGAATCAGAAACTTCTGACATCGTTCCAGAGGATGAGTTTGTTATTGCTGAAAAACTATTTTCCCCATGTTATATATCTGGTTGGAGTGCTGCAGAATATTGGGGGATGACGGATCAGATTTTTCGGTCAATCATAGTTATGACGCAACAGCAGCAAAAAAATTACCAACCTGTTATCAAGGGCACAGAATATTTATTACATCTTACTAAACCAGAAAGATTCTTTGGTTTAAGAAATATATGGCGAAACAATATTAAAGTCTTAGTTTCTGATCCTACTAGGACTATTGTCGATATAATTCAAAATCCGTCACTATGTGGCGGTATACGTTCAACTTTAGATATATTACAAAATTATTTCTTTTCCAAAGAAAAATCAATTCAGCTGTGCATTGAATATATGCAACAATTAAATAATGGAGCAGTATACAAGAGATTTGGGTATTTAATTGAAAAATATTTTGCAACTGAACAAGATCTGTTAAATGAATGTAAAAAAAGATTAACAGCAGGTAATGCTAAACTGGATTCAGATTTAACTTGCAATAAACTCGTAACTAAATGGCGACTTTTAGTGCCAGAAAATTGGAAGTAGAATGAGCTATGATTGATAAACAAGAAATTATGTCTCAAGCACGAAGTTTAAAATTAACTCCTGATATTATTGAAAAAGATTATGTCTTGAATTGGGTGTTGGCTGGTATTTGTAATCAGAATAATTTGCGTGATACATGGATTTTCAAAGGTGGAACTTGCCTAAAAAAATGTTTTTTTGAGAATTATCGCTTTTCGGAAGATCTGGACTTCACTATAAAAGATTTAAAACATCTTGATGTTGTCTTTTTGCATAAGGAGTTCGTTAGTATTTCTAAGTGGATCTATAACCAATCAGGCATAGAAATTCCTGAATCTAATATTAGTTTTGATATATATAAAAACCCACGCGGTAATCTATCAGTGGAGGGTGGAATTGGGTATCGTGGTCCACTGCAACGTCGAGGAAGTATGTCTAGGATTAAGCTTGATTTAACAAATGATGAAAAAATAGTATTAAATCCTGAGTTACGAAAAGTATTTCATCCATATTCAGATCTAAAAAATAATAAATTGATGATTGTGTCTTACTGCTTTGAAGAAATATTTGCAGAAAAAATACGTGCTTTATCCGAGCGACTTCGGCCAAGAGATTTATATGATGTCGTGCATCTACATTTAGATAAACGTTGGCATCCAGATCGAGATAAAATTTTTAGGAGCCTAAAAGAAAAATGTGAGTATAAAGGTATTAACATGCCAACTATTGATTCCCTCTCTGCTCATATTTATTTAAGGGAATTATCAGTTGAGTGGAACAATATGTTGGCTCATCAGATTAGTGATTTATCGTCAGTTAGTTGGTATTGGGATCGATTGCCAGAGGTATTTCGTTGGATTTATCAAACAACTTAGCAAATCAATACGCAGCGGGGTATTTAGTACCGAATTTTTGACAGAAAAGCAAATAGTTAACTCATTGCCAATCCTGCTTCAAACAAGATCCACATAGGTAAAGCTAGCAGTATTTGTGAAATCACATCCGGCGGAGCTAACAACATACCAGCGACGAAGGCAACCACAATTACATGGCGACGTTTATGGCTTAATTGTTGCTTGGTAAAAATTTTACAACGAATTAATAAACTAGTCACGATCGGAATTTGAAAACCTATGCCAGTGCCAATGGCAATGGTGACGATAAAATCTAAGTAATTAGCGATATCCAACATTACTGTCACGCTGGCCGGCGCACAACTGATAAAAAATTTTAAGGCTATAGGGCAGATTACAAAAATAGCAAAACCTATGCCAGCGTAGAATAATATGCAACTAGCAATAATGATTGGTAAAAAATTTTGCCGCTCATGTTTATATAAGCCAGGCTTCACAAACATCCAGATGTTGTATAACAAGTATGGCGCAGAGATTAATAACGCTAATAGAAAGCTAAATTGTAGCGGCACCATAAACGGCGCAGTTACTTTAGTAGTAATAATTTTAGTCTCAGCCGGCAAATATTTTAATATTGGCAGGGCAATTAAATCATAGAGCGACGAAGAAAAGTAATAACAACCAATAAAGACTAGTGACAAAAAAATCAGGCTATTAATTAAACGTGCACGTAATTCGTCGATATGCTTTAGCATTAACTATTCTTTTGGATCAGATTCTTCACCATTTAGCCCCTTACGAAAGGCGCGCACGGCTTGGCCTAAATCTTCACCAATAGTTTTTAATTTTTTGGTACCAAATAACACCATGATTACTACAAAAGTTAGTAGTAATGAACCAGGACTAACGCTGTTTAACATAATATTATATCCTTAACCAAACCGGGGTAAATCACCGGCTAATAAATGAAAATGTAAATGATCAATTTCTTGTCCACCTTCGCGACCAGTATTAATTATAGTTCTAAATCCTTTTATACCCAGTTGTTTGGCAATCGTAGGCAGCACATAAATCATATGCCCCATAAGTCCTATATCTTCGTTATTATCATTAATACTATTTAAGCTAGGGATGTGTTTTTTACAGGTGATGAGTAAATGCGTCTTGGCTTTAGGATGAATATCTGCAAATACTACAACTTGTTCATCTTCATAAATAAATTTTGTATTTAATGTGCCAGCGACAATTTTACAAAATATACAGTCATCCATAATTAACCTGTTTTAAAATATATATATTAACGCCATAACTAATAATGTAGATGCCGCTCCTAAACCAAAATAATACCAAAGTGTGGAAGTATTTGCAGCTGTTGTTTGATAGCTAATAGGATTTGGTAATAAGCGTTGATATGGTGTATTTTGCGAATTTTGTAATGCGTTATATATCAGACCGGGCAGGTCGGGTAATTTTTCTAACCAAAATGGACCTAAAGATCTAATTTTTTTTAGTAATAGTTTTTTGCCAACGCGTTTGCGCATCCAGCCCTCTAGGAATGGTTTTGCAGTATGCCATAGATCTAAGTCTGGGTATAGTTGTCGCCCCAAGCCTTCGACGCTTATTAAGGTTTTTTGTAATAGAACTAATTGTGGTTGAACCTCCATATTAAAGCGACGTGCAGTTTGAAATAAACGCAACAACGTTTTACCAAAAGAAATTTCTTTTAAAGGTTTTTCGAAAATTGGTTCGCAAACACAACGAATCGCTGCTTCAAATTCGTCGATTCTAGTATTTGCTGGTACCCAACCAGATTCTACATGTAATTCAGCTACGCGGCGGTAATCACGCTTAAAAAAAGCAAGAAAGTTTTCAGCCAGATAGTGTTGATCATTTGGCCCCAAGGTGCCAATAATGCCAAAATCCAAAGCTAAATATTGCGGATTTTCTGGATTATTTGATGAAACCCAAACGTTTCCTGGGTGCATGTCAGCATGAAAAAAACAATCGCGAAAAACTTGAGTGAAAAATATTTCTACACCACGTTCTGCTAAACAACGCAGGTTAGTATAGTTAATGGTTAATGCGTCAATATTAGAAATTGGTATTCCGTAAATACGCTCTAGAGTTAGAATATTGTGTTTGGTATGCGACCAGAATATTGCCGGGACATACAGTAATGGCGAATCGTTAAAATTGCGACGTAGCTGTGAGGCATTTGCCGCTTCACGCATTAAATCCAATTCATCGAGTAAACTTTTTTTAATCTCTTTGATTACTGCTTTAGGTTTAAAACGGCGGATGGCTGGCCATAACCAATGAAGCACCTCAGCAAGTAGCAACAACAAGTCCAGATCACGTTGAACTTGTTTCCTGATATTGGGGCGTAATATTTTAACAACCACAGCCGTATCATCTAGCATGGTTGCGGCATGCACTTGTGCGATAGAAGCGGCAGCTAGTGGCTCTACCTCAAAAGTTTTGAACAGAGTAAGTATTGGTTTATTGAATGCTTGTTCGACCATACGTTGCGCTTTATGACCGCAAAATGGTGGCACCTGATCTTGTAATTTAGTTAATTCTTGGCCTATATCTTCTGGCAATAAATCCATGCGCGTAGAAAGCAATTGTCCAAATTTTATAAATATAGGACCTAAATCTTCACAGGCTTGCCTGATTCTTATTGCTCGTGGTTGAGTAAAGTGCATAGCGTGTTTTAATAACACGTAATTTATTTGCATAAATCGGCCAATACTTTTAACTATTTTCATATGCTCTAAATCTTGCTTCTAAGCGATCAATTGCTAAGCGTAAATCATCCACTTCTTGTAAAAAATTGTTTATCTCACAATTGGTGGGCAAGATAGCTATTTCTTCTTGCAAATATTCGGTAAGCATTTCTCCTAAGGAATTAGTAACAAAGCTTTGTTGTTGCTTATACTGTTTGATCAATTTCACAGCTTGATGCGCAACTATATCACCAGTTATATGTGACAATTGTTCTTCCCAATCTATGTCTAAATGGAAATATAATTTCTGCAACAATTCTGCCACAATAGCATCACCAGTGATGCTGATATTGACATTTTGTTTGGTAAGCATAAATTGTACAAAACCAGACAATGTACTACTTATGATGGTATCATTTTGTGCTGATGGAATAGAAGCAAACAAAATTTTCTGCTGATCAAAAGTGCAATATAATGGTCGTGTAGCAAAATCAGTACAAATAATGGTTATGTTTTTGTGTTGCAATGCCAGTAGAATATTTTTAGTAGCGCTGGAGTGATCTAAACTAATAAATTTATTTATTATAGTTTGTAACATCAAATTTTAAACCCTTTGTGGATCGCACATATGCCAGCTGAGAGATTAAGGTAATTGCAATTAACAAAACCAGCTGTTTCTAACATACTTTTAAGTTGTTGCTGATCAGGATGCATGCGGATTGATTCGGCCAGATATTGATAACTAGCTGCATCATTAGCTACTAGCTTACCCAATAAGGGTAAAACCTGAAAAGAGTAAACATCGTAAATGGTTTGCAAATATTTATATATGGGTTTAGAAAATTCTAAAATTACGATTCTGCCGCCAGGCTTTAATACCCTATAAATTTCTTGTAAGGCTACATCTTTATGTGTTACATTGCGTAACCCAAAACCAATTGCCACACAGTCGAAATAATCGCTGGGTAGTGCTAGCGATTCAGCATTTAATTGCAAATACTTAATCCCTGCTATCAAGCCTTGATTAACTAATTTATGTCTACCAACTTGTAACATTTGTTGATTAATATCCGCTAATACTACGATACCACTTTGTGTTACAGTCCGTGCAAAAGCAGCCGTTAGATCACCTGTGCCACCAGCTAAGTCCAAAATAGTTTGACCTGCATGCAAGCCACAGTGTTGCACAGCAATTTTCTTCCATAACCTATGAATACCTAGCGACATTAAGTCATTCATTAAATCATATTTATTGGCCACAGAATTAAAAACTTGGCCGACAAGATTAGTTTTTTCTGTAATCGGAATCTTGGTAAAGCCAAAATCAGTAGTTTCTTCCATGAATACTAGTTCCTATAATATAAAACGACTTAGATCTTCATCTTTACATAATGCACCGATTTGCTGTTCTACATATGCAGCATCAATGTTTAAGGTTTGATTCTTGAATTCACTGGCCTTAAAAGAAATATCTTCTAGTAGTTTTTCCATTACAGTATGTAATCTGCGTGCACCAATGTTTTCAGTACGTTCGTTAATCTGAAAGGCGAGACTGGCGAGTTTTTCAATGCCATCTGCGGTAAATGTTAGCTTCACTTGTTCGGTAGCTAATAACGCTATATATTGAGTAGTTAAGCTCGCATCTGGTTCGGTTAATATGCGCACAAAATCTTCCGTTTGTAGCGCTTTTAATTCAACTCGAATTGGTAAGCGGCCTTGCAATTCTGGTATTAGATCTGAAGGTTTAGAAATATGGAAAGCACCAGAAGCAATAAATAAAATGTGATCAGTCTTTATGCTGCCATACTTGGTGGTAACGGAGCAACCCTCTATTAGTGGCAATAAATCACGTTGTACTCCTTCGCGTGAGACATCGGGACCACCACGCTCTGAGCGCTGAGTTATTTTGTCAATTTCATCTAAAAATACAATGCCAGATTGTTCGACACGTTCTATAGCACGTGTTTTTATTTCTTCGTCATTGACCAATTTGCTGGCCTCTTCATCACGCAATAATTTCTTAGCATCTTTGACATGCATTTTACGCAGCTTGGTACGGTCACTAGAAATGTTTTGAAAAAGATTTTGTAATTGGCTGGACATTTCTTCCATACCAGGTGGCGCCATAATTTCTACGCCCACCGCTGAGTAGGAAACTTCTATTTCAATATCTTTATCATCTAATTCACCAGTGCGTAATTTTTTACGAAACAATTCTCTAGTTGCTACTACATCTTCGCTATTGGTGTCAGCTTTGTCTTTAGTGCTTGGTAATAATGCATCTAAAACTCTTTCTTCTGCTGCTGCTTCTGCCCGTTCAATAACTTTAGAATACGCTTCTTCACGGGTTAGCTTGACGGCTATATCACTCAAATCGCGGATAATAGAATCAACATCGCGACCAACATAGCCAACCTCAGTAAATTTTGTTGCTTCGATTTTTATGAATGGGGCATTAGCAAGTTTTGCCAAGCGACGTGCGATTTCGGTTTTACCTACTCCAGTTGGGCCAATCATTAGAATGTTTTTAGGTGTGATCTCATTACGTAGTTCTGCAGAGACTAAACTACGGCGATGACGATTGCGTAAAGCAATTGCTACGGCACGTTTAGCGTCTTTTTGTCCGACAATATGTTTGTCTAACTCGTTAACTATTTCTTGCGGGATTAAATTTACTGACTCTGCTACATTCATATATTACTTTCCAAGATTTCTATAGTTTTATGTGTATTGGTAAATACACAAATTTCCGCGGCAATATTTAAAGATTGTTCAACAATTTGTTCAGCATCTAATTTAGTATTACGGAGTAAAGCTCTAGCTGCCGCATGTGCAAAAGGACCACCAGAGCCTATAGCAATTAAACCTTCTTCTGGCTCTATAACATCGCCATTACCAGTTATAGTTAAAGAGTCTTTTTTATCAGCAACACATAGTAAAGCTTCTAGGCGGCGTAGAATTTTATCTGTACGCCAATCTTTAGCCAACTCAACGGCCGCTCGCAATAAGTTGCCATGTACTAATTCTAACTTTGCTTCAAAACGTTCGAATAAAGTAAATGCATCAGCGGTACCCCCGGCAAAACCAGCAATTACTTTGTTATTGTACAAGCGCCGTACTTTTTTGGCATTGGCTTTTAAAATAGTGTTACCCATTGATACTTGACCATCACCGCCAATTACTACTTTATTATCGCGGCGTACACAAATTATGGTAGTGCCTCTATATTGTTCCAATTTGCTTTCCTCTTATTCCATATTCTTTAGGACTAAATTACTTTTGATGGCTAATAGTTTTAATTCTTGCTGTAATTTTTGTGCCTGTTCTTTATTTTTATATGGGCCTAGTACAACAGTATGCTTTATAGCTTCATCATGCCCGTTAACTATAACCTTGGCTACATAACCATTGAGAGTCAACTCTGCTCTAAGCGCGTCTGCTGCAAGCTTATTGTTATAAGATCCTACTTGCACCAGGTATTCATTTATGGGCGAAGTAGTGGATTTCAAGTTAGGTGCTGACTCGTGGTTATTTTTAGCTAGTTCAGTGTAGAAATCAAAGCGTGGTTCAGTAGATGGTGCAACGGCTTCTTTGGCGATATTTATGCTCACAGCGTGTTCAGTAGCTTTCTTTTGACGGCCTAGAGGTATTTTAAGAGTAATATCAGAAGTAGCAAACGTGAATACGACTAGACTAGCAATGAAGATGCCAATCAATATTCCCAAAAACAAAGGGCCAAAGTTTGGCAGATTAGGAAGTAAATTAACTTTGTTTTTGCGTTTACTAGTTTGTCGTTTATGCGAACGTGTTTTGTTTATTAACATTATGAGTCCTCTAAAACATATCTGTGGGATCTACATCAATTGACCAACGTACTTTACGCGCTAATTCGTGGGCAGTAATTGTTGGTAATGCGTCTTGTAACCCATGTTGCAAGATTGTGCGGCTATTAGCTTGTAAAAGCAATTGTGCCCTAAAAAAACCTTGCCGCTTTTCCATTACTGCTGGTATAGGGCCACTACAAACGATGTGTGCCTTAGCAACTAGAGTCTGTTTGATTATTTGTAAAAAGTGCATAGCTAAATTTGGCTTCTTGCATTCCGCACGAATTAATATTTGGTATGTATAAGGCGGTAAATTGCTTACTTGTCGTTCTTGTAGGATTTTTTGGAGCAAGGCGTGGTAGCCATCATAGATTACAGTTTGTAACAGCTCATGTTCAGGGTGAGTAGTTTGTAAAATTACTTTGCCAATTTGTTCACCCCTACCAGCACGACCGGCTACTTGCGTAATTAATTGTCCGATGCGCTCCATAGCGCGAAAATCGGCACTAAATAACGCTGCATCTATATCTAAGATCGCCACTAACGATATATTCGGAAAGTGATGACCTTTGGCCAACATTTGAGTGCCGATTAAAATATTGATAGTACCATCATGTATCGCGGTCAAAATTTCAGCCCATTGTTTTTTCGTGCGTACCGAGTCGCGATCAACTCTAGCTATATTGGCTTGTGGAAAATAATGTTGTAAAGATTCTTCTATACGTTGCGTCCCAATACCCAATGCTGCGATATTGGCATGCTTGCAGCTAGGGCATTGTTTGGGGATTGCTTGTTGTGCTTCGCAGTGATGGCAGCGTAGTTTATTAATATTTTGATGAATTATCATTTTGCTATCACAACGCTTACACACTTGATGCCAACCGCATTCATAGCAGATTAATACCGGTGCATAACCACGGCGATTAAGAAATAATAACACTTGATTTTTATTATTAAGATGTTCTTGGATCTGTGCGATCAAAGCGTGTGATAAACCACCAGTTAAGCGCTTATGACGAATATCCATAATTTCAATTTGTGGAGTTTGTGCGTTGCCAGCGCGTTCTGGTAAGCGCAAATGTTTATATTTACCATTATTGGCATTATGCCATGATTCTAGTGCTGGGGTAGCAGAACCTAATAATATAGGACAGACACTTAATTGTGCTCGTTTTAGTAATAAATCTCTAGCCGAGTAACGGCAATGATCATTTTGTTTAAAAGATAGATCGTGTTCTTCATCAATTATAAACAAGCCAGGATTTTTTAATGGTGTAAAAGCTGCTAATCTAGTACCAAGAACTATTGGTGCATAGCCTTGTTGTGCACTAAGCCATGCTTGTGCCCGTGCTTTTTCGCTAATTTGTGAATGCAATACAGCGATCGGTACTTGAAAGCGTTGTGCAAATTTTTGCAAAGTTTGTGGCGTCAAATTAATTTCTGGCACTAAAATTAAAGTTTGTAATTGTAATTTTAAGGCATGTTCTATTAGCTGCATATAAACTTCGGTTTTACCACTACCAGTAACACCATCTAATAAGAATGCTTGAAACTTATTAAAGCTTTGTTGTACCGCACTGACCGCTGCTCGCTGTGATGGATTTAATTGCATGGCAGGTGAAATATTTTTTGCTGGCGCTTGCAAGGCGACAAAATCCATGCTTTTTAGTTTACGCAACCAAGCTGGCAGTGCCGCGTCAAATAACATCCCAAGCGGATATTGGTAGTAATTACTGGCCCAAATAAATAACTCTAATAATTGATTAGAAAAGAGTGGCTCTTGATCGAGTATTTGTATTGCTGGTTTTAATTGATGCAATGGCAATGCTGATTGCGTAACAATTTCTATTACAATGCCAGTTAAATCACGTTTGCCAAATGGTACCAATACTCTGGCACCGATGCATGGTGTAACGTTTGTAGTTATTGGTACTAGGTAATCAAATAAAGTTTTTACCGGACTGGGTACCGCAACGCGTAAAATTTTCTGTTCATTAATGAATAGTTGGTTTGATTGACTCATCGCTATTAGTCTGCAAAATCTTGCTGCTAAAAGCGTTTATTTTAAGTTGAACGCCGTCTAGTTCCAATACCCTTTTGAGTAAAACTACATAATTACGCTCTAATCTATTTAGTCGCATGGATAGTAATGATGGTTCGTCATGTTTTGATTTTAAAATTTTGGATTGTAAATAAGTTTTTATTTTTTTCACAAACTTCATTTGTACCACCACGTATACTTACCATCAAAGTAATAGGATAACATAAATTTATAAGAAAGCAAAGATACTTAAGAGTTGGGGCTCGCGACATTCCTACGTAAAAAACGTAATAATTTACGTGGTTTACGTTCCATTACAGCATTTTCATACAGTGGTTCGTGTGTGGATGTATCTGTAACTTCTGTATTTATATCACGGGTAATCTCATCAAATAACATATTGGCTTCATCAGTACCGCGACGCCTAGTTGATAATTGTTTTATGACAATAAACTTGCGAGCTCTGCCTTGATTTATCATTAATTGTGCACCAAGAGCGATTTCTTTACTAGGAATGGTTTTTTGACCATCGTAATACACATTACCATTTTCTATAGCTGATCTTGCTAAGGCTCTGGTTTTGAAAAATCTTGCTGCCCACAACCATTTATCCAGTCTAACAGTATTTTTACTTTCGCTGGTCTCTTCATCGTATTTGATTAGCGGTTGTGTAGATAAATTTGTTAGTTCAGATCCTTCTACCTCAAATCTTAAATATGCTTTTTGTTCCATAGCTTATAAAGTCATCCGTGTATGTTTTTCGTGCAACATATGATACCTGAATAACATTAGCGAGTCTAATAGTTTGGTTTCTTAATGGAAATGGCAAAACCCTGACTATGGAGTCAGGGTTTTAGTGATTAGAATGAGTACACTAGACCTAAGCCGATGCCGTAGGTGTCTTTGAGACGGATTTCACCATCGTTTTGTTGTGACAAAATTTTGAATTGGGATGTATTACGATAGTTTAGTGATAAACGAAGTCCAAAATTTTTGGTAAAATTATTGGTTGCAGATAATTTTACCATCGGTATGATTCTGCTTTTTGAGTAATTATATGGGGGAAGATTTGTATTAGTACCATTTTCACTGACTAAAGTGTAGTTAGCTTTTATTTGTGAAAATGACGCTGCAATTAGCGCTTGGAATTTTACATTTCCTAAGGACCAAGATTGGCATATTTCGCCAAACAATCCTAAATAAGGATGATATCCTTTTACACTCGAGGATGTTGTTATGGTATCGCCAGGATCAATTGTGAGGCCATTTACATATCCATTTCCTTGGGTTAGAGTGGCGTTTTTATTTCTTTTAGGTTGAAAGTCATATCCTATTTCAGAGCCAAAATATTTAGAAAATTTGAATCCAGCAAAAAAATTATAATCTTGAGGATTTTTATTAAATATGCCTTTTCCATAAGTATTTTTAAAATCTTGGTTAGTTTGAATTATTTCAACTCCTACATAAGGAGATCTAATGAAACCTTCTCCAGCAAATGCTAGAGGGGTCATGAGACTTAACGTTGTCATAGTAAGTAGCTTATACTTTTTTTGCATCTTTATCACCAAACCTTAATGATTGTTATAGCTGTCAGAGTTTTAGCAGCTAACATTATTACAAATTACACGAGCTGCACATATTCATTAATGCAGCATAATTAAGAACGAAAATGTTCAAAAAATACTTTTTCATTGAGAATTACATTTTAGCTTTGTTACGCTGGGCATATTTAAATGGGGTTGCTTGTTGAGAGCTAACTTTTTCAGCCGCGTTTTGAGCTCGAAGTTCTTCAGCTTTTTTATCCTCTTCTTTTTTTCGTTGCGCTTCGAGTTCTTTAGTTTCTTTAGCCTCTTTTTCTTGTTGCGCTCGAAGTTCATTTGCCGCAGTGTCAGTTATTGTGGTCAAAAAATTTAGGAAATCATTTAAATTATTTTTATCATTAGCATCAATACCTTCTGTTTGACTTGTAGTATTAACATCTTGTTTTATAGTATTGAAAAAAGCTACCAGTTCTTTCTTAGCACCAGCTGAAAAATCTTTAAACACTTCATGGGCGTTATCAAAGGAGTTAGAACTAATATTTTCATTCAACTTGCTTAGTTTATCTTCATCCACTAAAGCCCATTGGCTTGATGCGGTAAAGCCTTTAAAAAAATCGTATGGTGTATTTTTGGTTGTCATTGTCCTCTTCCTTCTGGTATAGTGATTCTAATTAGTTGAATGGTATCAATTAAATTTAGTAAAGTAAAGTTCTGATTTATCTAGAGTTAACTAATATTTTTGCCTCATTAATATATTATGTGAGGAAGCATTTTCCTTGATTAAAGATAGCTGGAAAACTATATATTCATTAATGAGCAATAAATAATAACGAAGATATTAGAAAATATTTTTTCATTTTAATAATTAAGATCGAAGTATGATTGATGGGTTATTTGGCATCCATGCCATTTTCAAGAAAAAATTACAATTTAGCTTTGTTGCGCTGAGCATATTTAAATTGCGGCGCATTTGCTGTCGCTGAGTTTTTGATCTCTTCGGTAGCTTTTCTCGCGGCTTCTTGCTGTGCTTTTTCTTGTTTGGCCTTAGCTTCTTCGGTAGCTTTTCTCGCGGCTTCTTGCTTAGCCTTTTCTTCTCTGGCTTTAGTTTCTTCGGTAGCTTTTCTCGCGGCTTCTTGTTGTGCGGTGTATTGTGTCTGGTTAAATTTAGTCTGGAAATTAAAACTAGGCGTATCTAACCTTCGTGGTAAATTACTGATATGTTTAAATGTTTCTTCGAGTCTGACTAATATTTCTTCTTTTTTGGTAGCATATTTATGATTTCCAGGCGTTTTTAATAATAGTAGGAAATCAATATATGCTTTTGTGGCCTCATTATTGCTATATTTGTCGGGGTGAAAGAAAAGAGCGGCTGCTCTATATTCTTGGGTTGTTATAGAAGATAACTTAAGAATTCTTATTATATCTAGTATCGACGTTCTGCTTGGTATGGGCAATGATTGGAACATTTTAGAGGCTGCAAAAAGCTGTAAGTCGCGTAACTCAGATATTATTGTCATAGTATTCTCTATATATTTATTAATTATTTAGTTGGGCAGTTTACCATGTTAGGCTGATTGAATAAAACTATATATTTATATAGTTGTTTAGATGCCTAATTGTTAATGAAAGAGCAAACACATATAGAGGTGGTTTTTACAATCAATGGCTGTGCATAACTTTTTATTTCTAGCAATTTTGTTTGCCAACATTACAAAGATAGGTCTAAATTGGTAACGTATCCAAGCAGTGTTGCACTTCCAACTTGTGGATAAGTCTGTGCATGAAAGTTTTATAATCTGTCTTTACTATAACTTCGCTATAGTCATGCGCCGTATTTTGTTGCTAATACACTATTTGTAACATATTGATAAATAAGCAAAAAAATTATTACAAAGCTTTTTGCTAATGATTACCCTTGATATTTATAGCTAGTTTGCCAATAAAGCGGTTATTAACAGTTTCTGTGCATAAGTTTGTTGTGCGAATTGCGCTAGTCAGTCAATATAGTTTTTGTTGTATGCTGTGGTTAAACTATAGAACAGAAAATCATGGCTATAAGTTGGTCAGGCTGTGGATAAGTTTGTGTATAAAATATACACATTAGATAGACATATAAATATGGTATAAGCTTTGTGGTAATAAACTATTCTATTGTTATGGGTCGGTTGCTGTAGTTGGCTTGAGGCAAGCATTTTGCAAATAGTTATTTAGCATATACAATTAATATTAAGTTAGTGCAAAAAATGGGCCTTCAATGTTTTGGCTATTAAGAAGATTATTTAAATTCGCGGTTATTTTGATTATCCTGGCAATTATAGTTTGTGTTGCCATGCTTTTCTTTGTCAGTCCTGACAAATTTAGAGGGCGAATAAGTGATACCATCACCAGTTATTTAGGGCGGCCGGTGCAGATCAGTGGCCCTATTTCTTGGAAGCTCCGCCCAGAAGCAGTATTAAACTTGCAAGAATTGGCTATTAATAAGAGTGAGCAAGAACCAGCACCTATTTTAAAAGCTAAAGACATTGTCGTATATTTTGATCTATTTTCTTTAATGTCCGGTAAGTTAGTGGTTAAAGACTTACAAATAAATAATATAACGTTTAGTTATGAGATTCTTAAGGATTTAATTACTAAATCCAGTTCCAATGCGCGTAAGTTTATAGTGCAAAATCTAAAAGTAAAAAACGCAGATATTGCGATACAAAATCCTGATAATAAACTTAATTTACAGCTAAAAAACACCACTTTTTCTACTGGCAATTTGATTGTTAATGCCAATCAAGATATCCCACCAATTCAGTTGCAGGGACAATTATTAAATCTCGATAATAATACCATCTATGCATTGAATACAGTAATTAAGATTGATCGCGAAAAAAATGCGATTACACTATCACCATTAAATATAGATTGGAACAGCACTCCTTTACAGGGAACAGCAACAATAGAGCAATATGATACGATGCCTATAATAAACGGTAATTTGTCTCTAGCAGCCATTGATATTGGTAGTTTATTAAAAAAACTCGATCCGTATTACGCTAACAATAGTATATCTATATCTGACAACGTCCAAATGGATATAAATTATTCATACATACCTAAAGATAATATTTTAGATGTATCAAAATTAAATTTACAAGTTGCTCATGGTTCGATTGATGGGCAGATAAAATTTACAGTGGCATCACCATATCAAGCGGAATTTAATTTGACAGCCAGTAATATGGATTTTAAACCGCTGTTGTTTTTAGGCGGTGCGATATTTCCTAGTGTCCATACTATGACAACTATCCCTACAGATTTATTAAGTGATGTAGTTGTTAAAGGTAAATTTGCTGGTAGCAAAATAAGTTATACCCCAAATATTGTTCTGGAGCAGCTTAATTTAGAAGTCAATGGGCAACAAGGAATAATACAGGTAGCACCTATTATAATGAATGCCTATAATGGTCATCATAGTTTGTCATTGAATATAGATTTAATCAATAAGCAAGAACCATTCATTCAATTTACAGAACAAGCAAACAATGTAGATATATCGCCATGGATCAAGCTGCTGAACAATGGTGGAGACTTGATTAAAGGTAATGCCAATTTAAAAATGTCTTTAGAAGCCATGGGTAATAATATAGCTAGTTTGCGACAAACTGTTAATGGTGGCATTAACTTGTATTTTAATGAAGGTACATTGCAGGGCTTTGATGTTAATAGGCTCATGCAGTTTGCGACACAAACTGCTACCGACATATTTAATGCCATGTCTACTTCGGCAAATAATAATTTAAATAATTTATCTATTTCTCGTTCTAGCGAATGGATTCAAACGCAACAAAATAAACCTGCCACCAAGTTTTTACATTGTGAAATGAAAGCAGAAATTAATTTAGGGGTAACAACCAAAGCCAGTATATCCTTGAATAATGGTTCTATTGACTTGAAGGGGGATGGCAAATTTAGTTTAGTGGATGGGAATCTCAATTTTGATACCAAAATTATTAACAAGATGGATATAAGTTCAGATATTAAAGATTTGATTACTAGGGCACAACAATCTCCACTATCTATGACAATTTCTGGTACAATCAGCAAGCCAGTGTTTGGGCCAAATGTGCAAGGATATATTTTGAACGTAATTAATCTAACCAAAGAAGATTTAACCAATGTTGCCATATCAAAAATGGTTTCGGTAACGCCACCGAATGTTAAAACTGACAAAACAGCAGCAGAACTTTTCTTTGCTAGTCTAAGAAGTCTCAATAAATAACATGTCACGCATGGTTTTTTGTCATAAGCTACAAAAGGAAGCGCCAGGGCTTAGTGCCGCGCCATATCCTGGTGAGCTAGGCGTCAAAATTTTCGCCCACATTTCACAAGAAGCTTGGCAGCAATGGCTGCAGCATCAAACGTTGTTGATCAATGAAAATAGATTATCGTTAGTTGATCCTAAAGCGCGGCAGTTTTTGGCGACGGAAATGGAACGGTTTCTTTTTGGTGATGGTAGCGCTAAACCAGCTGGTTATGTGCCGCCTGTGTAGTTTTTGTTAATTATATTAGCATTTCAGAGTTATGATAGGATACTTGATTATAGTTTGATCTTTAGTAATCAAAATTAAATCATTAAATTTAGCTTGTGCTATCAGCAGCCGATCAAATGGATCGCTATGTATTTTTGGTAAATCCAAGATACTTAAGCTTTCTTCGGAGCTCAATTGCAAAGTTTGAAATTTTTCTGTATGTAAAATTGTTAGCATATTCATAGGAATGCTTAGCTTATTTAATTCACTCTTTATCGCCATTTCCCAAATAGATACGCTACTAATAAATATATCATTACTTTTATCTGCAATGATCCCGCGCGCTTTAGAGGCAATTTTGTGTGGATCGTCTAACCACCATAAAATTACATGTGTATCCAAAAGGTAGCGCATCAAAGATCCTTTTTATAGAACTGATTTAATAAATCTTCTGGTAGTGCAGCATCAAAGTCATCGGAAACATGCATAATACCATTAAATTGCCCACTTTTTCTCGGTAGAATCGTTGGATTATACGGGGTTAACTGTACTAATGGATTACCATCTTTCGCTATTATAACTTCTTCACCATTCAAGACACTATTGATTAGTTTGGAAAAATTTGTTTTTGCTTCGTGTATATTCACTAACATTTTATAGCCCCGTGTATTATATGTACTGAGTATAGTGGACTAACGTGACTTAGTCAATATTGACTTTAAAAATGTAAAGCCGTTCATATACGGGAAAATTAGGACATTTTATTCAGAAATATAATTAACCAACCGTTGTGACTATATCGTGCCAAAATAGTAAATCTTGACTTATTACCGCGTCTTGGGGTCTAATAGCGGTTCTTCGGCCAGATAGCTCAGTTGGTAGAGCAAAGGACTGAAAATCCTTGTGTCGACAGTTCGATTCTGTCTCTGGCCACCATGCACCTTAAGTTAATCTTTACCTAAATAATTTGTCAGCATTAATAATGCTATGCCAAAAGCTATCAAGTTGATTCCTATAGCTATTCCCAAAAACCAAGCAGCAGATGTTGGCCAATAAAAATAAATGAATAAGGTTAACGCGATATTAATCACGCCACTGGCCAACATCCATTTCCAACCTCTAAATGGCGCATATATGCCGGCATAAAATATTTGTACGCAACCCTGAATGAACAGAAATATAGATATAACGGTAGTTATCGCCAAAATGCCCACTTGGGGATGCACAATTAATAAAATGCCAACTAGCAGTGATATAATGCCAGTGAAATAAAAAGTCCAATGTTTAGCAGCTGAATAGTTAATTAAGATTTGAAACAAGCCAGCCAATACTAATAGACAGCCAATTAGCACATTCAAGATTTCGGCGGCAAGTAAAGGTACAAATAGCGAAACTATTCCTAAGAATAGCAAAACAATACCATGGAAGAAATAAAGATTTCTGTTATGGCGAATATTGTCCATCAAGTTCTGTTTAGTGTTGCTATTAATTAGCCAAATTAACATGATTGCCTCTTATGGTTTAAAATTCCTGTATATGTGCAAAAATTGCACAAAATATAACTACATAGGCCAGCTCTGGGATGTAACGACTTATTACCAACTTATACACAGGTATACCCAGTAATTCGGTGGAAATCTTTACATATACTATAATATTATACAACTTACATAAAAATATCGTTATTTTTATAATTTAGTTTATGGATGGATAGTATCAAAGGAGGATATGATGGCATCGAAGAAACTAGTTAAGGGTTTTATAGCAGGATTGGCGTTTCCTGCTACAGTTTTACCATTTGCCTTTACTGGACTGTATTTTAGTCAACATGGCCAATTAGTGACCAATACTTTGCAGTTTGTTCCAATGTATTTGCCTATAGCTTGGGGTGTAGCTAACACTATTTACTTGGCATGTCGCAATAATTCTAAAAAAACTACTAATGCTGGTTTATGGTTAACAGGGATCATTTTAGGTCTGTTGGTGGCAATGTACGGAGTATTTGTTGCACATTTACCGAAAGATCTTTTTGGTAGTCAAGGCAATTCTCAATTTGCTCCACTAATATTCATTCCAATAATTTATGGTGTATTTTTCCGTTACATAGTCAAATGGATAAATAAACTATTAGAGTTATAGAACTACGGTCTTTGCAGAATAATCTACTTGACAATATATAGTATGATAGATAACATGTTGGTGGGTATATATGTATGTTTCAACGCACCACTTTACAAATTGACAAGCAAAGACCGATCCGTAGCTTTGTAGAAAGGCAAGGACGGATTTCCCCTGTGCATAGAGAGCTGGTGGCAGAACTATGGCCACAGTTCGGTATCCCTTTATCACAACAAAAAATTGATGGTTCTGCCTTATTTGGGCGAATAGCGCCGGTAACTTTAGAAATTGGTTTTGGTAATGGTCATTCTTTACTTAGTTTGGCTAGAGAAAATCCCCAACAAGATTTTATTGGTGTCGAAGTTTACAAAGCTGGGATTGCTAAACTGTTAGTGGGAATCCACGAGCTAGCTTTGACTAACATTCGTATATTCTGTGCTGATGCAATAGAGGTCTTGATAAATTGTATTCATGATCAAAGCTTGCACAAAGTACAATTGTTCTTCCCTGATCCATGGCCCAAAGCGCGGCACCATAAGCGCCGCATTGTGCAACCAGCATTTACGCAACTGATCGCCAGTAAATTAAATAAAGAAGGAGTTTTCCATATGGCCACCGACTGGCATGATTATGCGCTGCAGATGTTAGCTGTGATGGAAGCACAAGATCTGTGGGTTAATCTTGCTGGTACAGCAAAGTTTATAGCGCGACCAGCTAGCAGACCAGAAACAAAATTTGAGCAGCGCGGTAAGCGTTTAGGTTACGGGGTCTGGGATTTAGTATTTCGCAAAAACCACAACATCTAATATACTATATATGTGGTGTATTTAGTTCTGTTCCTGAAACAAAAACAGCAGGTTGTGTGTGCTAAACTTTCTAAACTTAACTGTAGAAATTGTTCTTGTATTGTCTGTGCTTGGATTAGCGGCAGTATTATTTATTTCTAATGCAATTCGTATTGATGTTGCTGCAGTATTAGTATTGGTGTGTTTAGGGTTTTTTAAGTTGCTGCCACCAGAACAATTATTTTCTGGCTTCTCTAGTGATGCGGTGATTTCTTTGATCGCGATTATGATCATTAGTGCTGGTCTGGACAATGCTGGTTTGACAGTGCGTTTGGCGCGCTGGTTGTTAAAATTCGGGGGTGAGAAACCTAATAAAATTCTTTTGCTAGTGATGATCACTTCCGCCTTATCTGCTAGCTTCATGCGCGGAGTTGGTACGGTTGCTTTATTTATGCCGATTATTAACCGTATTAACAGTCGTACTGGAATTTCGCGTTCTTATTTATTATTGCCAATGGCTTTTTGTGCAATTATTGGTGGTATGTTGACTATGGTTGGTAGCGGTTCCTTAATAGTCTTAAATAGTCTCTTAAAAAATTCTTATCGTTATGTCCACTCACCTAAAGTTATACATTATGCGCCATTCAAATTGTTTAGCGTTTTTCCAGTAGGGATGTTGCTAGTAATTAGCGGCATCATTTATTTATATTTTATTAGTAAAAAGTTAGATCCAGATCCAAAAAAATCGATAGGATCAGGTTCTACTAAAAGTCATTTTAAAAAGTTTTACGGCAAAGATAGTGAAATATTTGAGGTACGAGTATCGGCTAATAGTTCATTGGTTGGTGGTACAGTTAAGAATCTGGAAATTAAATTAGATAGCGCCTTATCGTTAATTTGCATGATGCAAGATAAAGAAATTCATTTTCCGCCATTGCGTAATGCCGTAATTAAAGCTAATTCGCTGTTGGCGATCATGGGCTCCAAAGAAGGGGTGGCAGCTTTTGCCGCAGAATATGATTTAAAAGTTTTACCACGCTTAACTGCGTTTGCAGAAATGTTGCATCCAGCACGTGCTGGGCTAAGCGAAGCAGTTATACCGCCTAGTTCGCAATTAGTAGGCGAAGAGGCTAGAGAATTGCATATGCGACGTAACTATAAATTACAACTATTAGCTCTATACAGAGGTGACACTATTATTCAAGGCGATGAGTTGAATAAAACTGTTTTGCGTGCTGGAGACACTTTGGGCATGTTTAGTACATGGGAAGCACTGCACGATTTTCAGAAAAATCCTGATTTTTTTGTGTTAACAACGGCGTTTCCGCATGACAAAGTGTATCCACGTAAACTGCCATATGCACTATTCTTTTTTGCTTTGGCGATTTTTTTAGTAGTATTTGGTAACTATTCTATTGCTGTGGGTTTATTTATTGGGGCGGTTGGCATGATTGCTACTGGTGTATTGTCTGTGGATCAGGCCTATGAAAAAGTTAGTTGGAAGACGGTATTCTTTTTGGCAGGATTAATTCCTTTAGGCTTAGTCATGCAAACTACCGGTACGGCAGAATGGATTGCTGATTACTTAGTGCCACAGCATATAAAACTATCACCCTGGATTGTACAAGCTTGCTTGGCAGCAATTACTTCATTGATTGCGTTAGCAATAACTAATTTAGGTGCTACAGTTTTAATGGTGCCTATCGCTATGGATTTGGCGTTTAACATTGGCGCTAATCCACGTATCTTTGCTTTAACAGTTGGGTTGGCTGCAGCATGTACTTTTGTAGCACAGTCTAATCAGGTAAATTCTTTGATTGCTGGTCCTGGTGGGTATTCAGCGCGGACATTTCTTTTTGTTGGTAGTGGTGTTACCATTATTTATTTAGTAGTCATGTTGGTAGGGCTACAAGTTTTCTTTTGATCTGGAGAAAAAAATGACATATTCAAAACTAGCCTTCTCTAAATCCGTGGATCTATCAAAAGAAGCACACGGCCTTGGTAAATTAACTAAAGCTATACAGCAACATATTATTGGTCAAAAAAATTTAATTGAGAGTTTACTGATTGGTTTATTATGTGATGGTCATGTATTAATCGAGAGTATGCCTGGTTTGGCCAAGACTACCGCTGCAAAAGCTTTGGCACAAGGTGTGGATGGTGAATTTCATCGTATTCAGTTTACGCCAGATTTATTACCTTCTGATTTAATTGGTACTGATGTATTTAATCAAGCAACCCAAGAGTTTACTTTTAAAAAAGGTCCAGTATTTCACAATATAATACTGGCAGACGAAATTAATCGCGCACCAGCAAAAGTGCAATCGGCGTTATTAGAGGCTATGGAAGAAAAACAGATCACTGTCGGTTTAGCTAGTTATAAGTTACCGGAAATGTTTATGGTGGTTGCTACGCAAAATCCGATTGAACAAGAAGGTACTTACAATTTGCCAGAGGCGCAACTAGATAGATTTTTATTACACGTAGTATTAGATTATCCTACACATGCCGAAGAATTAGAAATTATCAATTTAGATCAACCAACAATGATCTTAGAAAAAACTAGTCAAGAGGAAGTTTTAGCAGCACGTGAAATAGTAAAAAATGTGTATGTTGATGATAAGCTGAAAGATTATATAGTCTCTATGGTACAAGCAACAAGAAATCCGCATTTGTATAGCAAAGAGCTTGCTACATGGATTAGCCATGGCGCTTCGCCGCGTGCGGCAAAAGCTGCGCTGCATTGTGCCAAAGCTTATGCATGGTTATGTGGTGATGAGTATGTTTTGCCAGAGCATATTCAAGTTATGTGGGCGAATATTCTACGGCATAGAATAGCTTTAAGTTTTGAGGCGCAGGCGGATGGTATTTCTAAAGATCATGTTATTACAACCTTATTGAAAGTGGTGGCGATCCCGTAAATGTTATTTCCTGAATTACGAGACTTAATAAAACTAAAAAGCCTCGTGAACTTGGCCAGTACTATAGTTAAACGCACTGGTTCAAGATTACAGGGTGATTATACTTCTTTGTTTCATGGTTTAGGCGTTGAGTTTGAAACCGTGCGCCCGTATGTGATTGGCGATGACATCAGGCATATTGATTGGCGTGTAACCGCAAAGTTTGGTAGAGCGCATATTAAGACTTTTCGTGCCGAATGCGATCGTAATGTTTTTATTATTACAGATGCTAATGCATACATGCGGTTTGGGACACGTAGCACGTTTAAGTCAGTGCAAGCAGCACGTTTGACAGCCTTATTATGTTGGCAAGCGCTACAACAGCAGGATAGGGTTGGGGGATTGATTTTCGGTGATGTGGTAAAAGGCATCCAATATTTTAAGCCTGCTAAAAGTGATGCTAGTATATTGAGGATGCTAAAAGTTCTTTGTAATAAAACTGTTAATAATCATGCCCCTATATCAGTAGCAACTGCCATAAATCACGTTACTAATATTCTAGCTCCACAAAGTTTGGTATTTATACTTGGCGATTTTAATATTGATTCAATGTCAAACTTGGAAAAAAATTTGTTAGCTCTAAGTAAAAAATGTACGGTGGTATTAGTGCCAATCTTTGATCGGGCTGATCGAGTTATACCAGCGGTAGGGCCATTGTTATGTACCAATGGGACTAATCAAGTAGTAATAAATACTAATGATATGTTTGCGCGCAAAAAATACCAAGAGTTGTGGCAAAGTTATTATATAAGTATGCAAAAACTTAGTAGAAAAATTAAAGCGCCACTATGGTGGGTGGAAACCACGACAGACTTGCTTAGGTTTTTATATGGGATGGATAAGTTTACTTGGCGAAATGAAGAATATACCCAACAAAGTATAACACAAGAAGAAAATGATGGAAGATTTAATTGATATTCAAGGGTTAGATTATATTGGTTGGTGGCCACTAGCGATTGGTTGGTGGGGTTTAATCGTCTTAATTTTGATTATGTTATCTATAAGTATAATTTTTTTAATTAGGACTTATAGATATAGAAAAAGTTGGCGCTATCTAGCTTATAAACGATTGTCTCGTTTACAACAGCAGTTGGCAACGCACGAACCAAAACAAATTATACAAGATTTGAGTATAGAGTTGCGTAAGATTGCTATGTTAAGTTCACAACGCGAAGCGTGTGCCGGTTTGACTGGCATAGCATGGCTAAATTGGCTACAGGAACATGATCCACGTGGTTTTAATTGGGTACAAGATGGCGCTATTTTATTAAACGCACAATACATGCCTAATGTTATCAATTCTGAGGTAACAATGTTACAACAATTAATTGCTGCGGCACAAAGGTGGGTAAAAAAATGATTGGTTTTGCCTGGACGTGGATGATAATTTGTTTACCATTACCGTGGTTTTTGATGCGATGGTTGCGACACCGGCATTTAGAAAACGCTATGCCGACGCTATTATTTCCCAAATTACAGCAGTTGCAAGTGGCATTTGCTAACGCGCCTATATCAGCTAGCAATATACCTAGTTGGCAGAGAATTGTAATTGCTCTAGCTTGGACATTATTGGTGGTAAGCTTGATGCGTCCAGAGTTGATTCATGACCATTCGTACAGTAAGAATGTTGGTTATGATTTAATGTTGGCGGTAGATTTGTCTCGTTCAATGGATATAGCCGATTTTTCTGAGTATGGTAAACCAATAAGTCGCATTGCTGCCACTAAAAAAGTGGTAGCTAATTTTGTCACAAAGCGTGCAGGCGATAGAGTAGGATTGATTGTATTTGCAGATCAAGCTTATCTTACTATTCCGTTAACACTAGACACATTAACTGCCAGTAAGCTATTAAATAATTTATTAGTTGGCATGGCTGGTGAGCGTACCGCTATAGGCGATGCTATTGGCATAGGGGTGCAAAACTTGCGTAATCGCCCAGCAGCTTCAAGGACCTTAATCTTATTAACTGATGGTGAGGATACGGCGAGTAGAATTCCGCCACTAGAGGCTGCGAAAATTGCTAAATATGAAAACATAAAAATTTATACTATAGGTGTAGGTAACAAATTGGATGAAACCATACTAGAAAAGATCGCTGATATGACAGGTGGTATTTATTATAAAGTAACGGATGTTAATAGTTTGCAGCAGGTATATGAAAACATTAATCAGTTAGAAAAGACGGAAGCAACTCAAAGGATGGTTTTGATCAAGCAACCATTATATTATATTTTTCTATCTGTAGCATTAATATTGTTTATAGCTGTATACGTTAATAATGCCAGAGGTTATGCCAATGTTGTTAACGAATTTTAATTTTGCGCAACCATGGTGGTTGTCTGGACTGATATTAATTCCATTGGGTTGGGTGTGGAATAAATATTGGCGTAAAAAACACACTAAATTTGGTGGTTTGGATAAGTTTATTGATGCCAAATTACTGCCACATTTGATTGCTGTGGGGCAACAAAAATCTCCCACTAAAAATATAGGTTTAATTTACTCTGCATTGGTTTGCAGTATAATTATAGCTTTAGCTAATCCGCGTTGGAGTTATAAAGAGTTTGAGGCTTTTCAGCCCACTGCCAGCATGGTAGTTTTGATGGATTTATCGTCGACAATGAATGCCGATGATATTAGCCCGACACGAATTGTGCGTGCCAGACAAATTCTAGAGGACTTATTAAACTTAAGTCAAAGACTAAAAATAGGCTTGATAGGCTTTGCTGGTAATCCACATCTTATCAGCCCTATTTCTGATGATATTAATACTATAAAAAACTATGTCGCTGCGTTGGATACTGACTTGACTAATATGCAGGGGAATAGTTTGGCGCAATCATTACGAATGGCCGCAGAATTACTGGCTCGTGAGCCTGGCGAGAAAAAATCTATTTTATTATTAAGTGCTGGCGATTTTATGGATAATACTTTGCCAGAGCAAATATCTAAATTAAGTTCAATGCATATAAATTTACATGTTATTGGTATTGGCACCGAGACCGGTGCACCATATATGGACAACAATGGTGTGTTACATAAGTCAAAAGGTAAAATAGTCACCTCAAAATTAAATGTTGCTTTATTAAAGGAAATAGCGCAACGCGGACATGGTATTTATACACAGGCAGCAACTAACGATAACGGGCTGCGAGCAATTCTACGTAAAGCGGAGCAAACTCCCAATAATGCACATTTATCTGCTGGCAAAATTAGACAATGGAATGATCAATACTCTTGGTTTGTGTTGATTGCAGCAGGATTGTTCTTATATTTAATGCAGCAACGTGTCTTGTATGTGATGTTTATATTTATTGGTCTTGGTTTGAATAGTAGTTCAGTGCAAGCAATGACATGGCGCGAGTTGTTTGTTAACGCCAATATGCGAGGACAGGAGGCATATGTTACTGGCAATTTTAATGAGGCAGCACAAATATTTACTGACGCATATAACAAAGGGGTGGCTTTGTATAGAGATGGGCAGTTTGCACAAGCAGAACAAGCATTTCAAAAAGTGCAAAGCAAAAAAATGCAAAATGTCGCTACCTATAACGCTGGAAATGCGCAAATGCAGCAACGAAAGTGGAGCGAAGCTATCGATAGCTATGAATCAGTGTTAGCCAATGATCCAGATAATTTCGCTGCACAGCATAATTTAGAAATAGCGCGTAGAATGTTAGAGAAAGAGCCTAAAAAAAATCAGGATCCAGATTGTGAGTGCAAAAATCCTAAAAAAAATAAGGACAATGGTAAACAAAAACCTGATCAATCTAATTCCAATAAAAAAGATTCACAACAAGAGCAAGCAGAACAAAAACAGCAAGATCCTAAGGATACTGCTGCTAATAAGCAGCAAAATAAGCAACAACAAGAAAATAAGGATCAGCAACAGTCGCAGCAAGAACAAAACCCACAAAACAAGCAAGATGCCAAAACAGAACAGACGCACAATGATGCTAAGAATGATACAGAGCAAGCTCCAGATAAAACTGCAGCATCAGCTATGCAACATCTTAACTATGATAAAGCACAAGTAGATCAACTGTTGCATAGAGTAGATGGGGATATAAAAGTATTTTTAAAAAACAAGTTTTATATCGAGGATATATTAAGTGCCCAAGATAAATAAAATCATTATTGGCCTAGTGTTATGGTGTTGCTCTTATTTAGTGTATGCGGCGGCGCTTACTGCTACCGTGGAGAATACAGATATTGTCTTTGGGGAAAATATCCATTTAACCATCCGCTTGGCAGATGCGGTAGCCAATGAACCGCTGGATTTATCACCGTTAGCCAAAGATTTTATGATTTATAGTCAGCAGCAATATTCTGCGTATAACAATAACAATGGTCAAGTTACTACAGATATTGGTTGGCGAGTGACTTTAATGCCTAAAAAAAATGGTCAATTAGTAATCCCAGAGCTTAGCTTAGATACTAGTAAAGGTAAATTGTCTTCACAACCCATAAATATCACCGTGCAGCAAGCTACAGCAGGGAATAAAAGGCCGGATACAGCGTTGGGTATTTCACTAGTTGCCACGGTTAATAAAAACAAAGCATATGTTAACGAGCCAGTTATATATACCATCAAAGTGATCAGTTATAAACCTTTAGCTAAGATAGTTTTAGATGACATCAAATCTAACGAAGCCATGATAGAAAAACTCGGCGATGCCAATCAATATGAAAAAATTATCGGTGGAGTTAGCGCGCATATTATAGAAATCAAATATGCAGTTACTGGTATCAAACCTGGTAAAACTATTATTAATCCAGCATTTATGCATGGAGAACTACAAATACAAGCGCCACAAACTAGTAGGCCGCAGCGTTTTGGTTTGTTTAATGATTTATTCTTGAATAGTATGGTTGAGCTAAAACCATTTAGTTTGCAGAGTGAGGAGATTGTGATCGATGTTATGCCGCTGGCAGTTAAAGACAGCAGCATATTACCGATGCGAAATTTACAACTAACAGAAAAATGGGATGGCGTTGAAAATGTACATGTAGGCGATACTATAATGCGCAAAATCAAACTGGTAGCAAACGGTAGTTTCGCCAATCAATTACCAAATTTAAAGGATTATGTGCAAGCTACTAATATTAAAGTTTATGCCAGTAAGCCGATTTTAAATGACAAAGTTGCTAATGAAAACGTTATTGGCACTAAAGAAGAAGAATATTCGTTGATCCCACAGCAGCCAGGCGTCACTAATTTGCCAGAAGTAAAGGTAAAATGGTGGAACGTAGTAACGAATAAGGCGGAAGTCGCTACATTACCAGCTAAGACTTTGAACATATTGCCAGCTATTAATAATACGATGGATAATACGGTCGATTTTTCCACTGAAAAGCAGCAGAATGAGTCAGCAGCGGATGTGGCTGTGTCACCTAAACAAGAGCAGAAAAATTTACAACCATTATGGTTAGCGGTAATTGGTTTAGTGGTGGGTATAATACTTACTATTACGGGAATTTATATATATACGCGTATTAAAAAGCGTCTAATAAAAAAAACAATCGCTAATCAGATTACGAATACCCAGGAAAAAACCATAGAAACTGCTGCTGATCTGCGAATTAGCATTTTAAATTATGCGATTAAAAATTGGCGTTTGCCGACGACTATAAATTTAAATAATTTGCCGGAATTATTAACTCAGTATAATTATAATTATGACTTTGAATTATATACGCAACTATATAGTCTGATTAACTTAACCATTTACACTAAAAAATCAGTAAATATTGAGCAGCTTGTGTGCGTTTGGGAAAACTTTCAGAGCTCGGTTAGTAAGAATAAACGTAATAAGCACAAAGATAAAATTGGGCATGCTGATTATTCAACTTTAAATCCAACTTAATTGAATTTTATTTATAATAGCACTAAAATTAGCATTGTTGTTTGTAATACACTATTTATGCGCTAATTATAGGGGCATTTAATTTTGGTTAAAATTATTAAGCATGGGCGGGCTTTTTCCTTAATAGAGTTATTAGTGACGGTTAGTATTGTTGCTATAATAACGGTGGTAGGAATACCGGCATACTTGCAATACAGTAACAAGGCAAAAGTTTCAACGATAATTACGGCCTTAGAATCGGTAGCCAAACAAGCTACTGCATATAGAAGTCAAACAGGGTCATGGCCTACTAGTATGTACGGCGTGGCAGTTAATAATCAAAGTGCTTACACCACCGTGCCAAATGTTACAACTTTATATTACGGATCTAATACTAAGAATGTATGGATAGGTTTTAAAACTGATACGACAAAAATACCATCAGGAAGTAACGGTTGGATTTTTTATGTAGTAAGGATTATAAATGATGCATATTCTACAGTATGTGGACAATGGCAGCCGCCTAGTACTGCATTCGACTTTGGCAATACTGCTATATTGCCGGCTGGATGCAATGAAACTAATGTCGCATCGTTAAGAGTCTCATAGCTGAAGATCAGTTGTAAAAATAATCCTACGTTACGAGGGCAGCATCCTTGTTGCGATGGTTGTGGTTTATTAAAATGACAGATCCACGGGGTTACATTTTAGATTTATTGATGAATGCTTTTTTTGTATCATCAATTAAACCTAGTGGTATTTGCCCGATATTGTCAGCAATGCTTTTGATTTTCGTTGAATCTTTATAACTATAATCTTCTAAAATTTTGCTTACAAAGCCTGATAGCAGCTCTTTTATTTCATTTTGTATTGTTATTAAAAATTCTGCTGAACTCAGTTTATTATTTATAGCATCTTTACAGATATTATTTATATTTTTCCAATCTTTATTATTAAAACGTATTAAGTCATTATAGGTATCAGGAAATATTTTGGCGATTTCATTAATTTCTTTTTCTCTATTGTTAAAATGTTCTTCTAGCTTCTTTGCAGCATCACCTAAATATGCTTTGTTTTCTTTGCTCATTTCATATGTCATGATTTTATTCCTAATTATTCTTAATAATTAATTAAATTGATATGTTAATCCTAAACCTATTCCGAATGCGTCTTTCATCTTTACTACAGGTTTAGAGCCAGATTCAGAAGCTTGGCCAGCTGTCATTTTAAAACGACTCATATTCTGGTATTGTAGAGACAATCTTATCCCAAAATTATTGGTGAATTGAGTTCCAGCCATAATTTTCGCGATAGGAATAGTTTTAGTTTCTGAATAAGATCTAAATATTGGATCAAAAGTCACACCGTTTATGACATTAGTTAATGTATATTGTGCATTAACGTGTGTAAATGAAGCACCCAAGAGACCTTTAATACTATATTTTTTATAAAACATATATTCTGCGAACAACCCAACATAAGGACTGGTGGATTTGTATGATGATGTACCATATACTCGTTGATTTGAAGATAGTATTACGTCACCGTTTGCAGATGGTACGTAGCTACCAGCACCTAAATTGAAATCTTTGCTTCTTTTAGGTTGAAACTCATAGCCGCCCTCTAAACCAAAGTATTTAGCAAAGCTAAAGCCGGCAAACAGACTGTAGTTTTGTGGGTTTTTCTTGAATATATCTTTACCATAAGCGGTTTTAAAGTCTTGGTTGGTTTGAATTATTTCTACGCCTAGATACGGACGGTTGAAGTAGCTACCAGCAAATACTGCTGGTGCAGCTAGCGTAGATAATACAGCTATAGATGGCAGTACTTTATTCATGATTTCCTCACATTAATTATAGTTATATTGGTTATCGACAAAAAAACAATAACTTTAAGATAATTTAATGTGAAATATGGTCTTTCATGTCAAAAGTTTGACTAACCAACATGAATATAAGTCTAAAGTCCAGAGATAATTTCCATCATTTTTATTAAAGAAACAACCTGAATTTGTTCATCAAAAGGATAATTTTCGCTGCCTGGATAAACAATATACTTCTTTATTGGATTAATAGTTTGGCACGCTGAATAAAATCCTGCCTCTAATTTTGGACTTAACGAATGTTTTACTTCAATGGCAATGAACTGTTGGTTGCGATCTTCTAACAATAGATCAATTTCTGCATTGCTTACAGCTTCGAAAAATAACGGCACTAAGTGTTTTGGAGCGATGCTTAATATATTTTCTATTACGAACCCCTCCCAGCTTTTTCCAATTACTGGATTGCCAAACAAACTATCGTAATCATTAATGTTTAGTAAAGTATGCAATAACCCACTATCCCGTACATAATGTTTGGGACTTTTGATGAGGCGTTTTTTGATATTACCAGCCCATGGTTGTAATCGTCGCAATAACATTAAATCTACAAATAAGTCTAAATATCGACGAATAGTAGGCACACTCATTCCTAAACTACTGGCTATTTCCGACTGATTGATAATTTGTCCCTGGCTGTGAGCAACCATGGTCCAAAGCCTGCGTAATGTTTCTGCTGGAACCCTTGGTCCAAGGGCTGGGATATCACGCTCTAAATAACTTAAAATAAAATCTTCGCGCCATGAGAAACTTTGATAATCATCATTAGCCAATAAGCTGCTTGGAAAGCCACCTCTAATCCATAATTTTTCTTGTGAAGCATGCTCCGCAATTTCTATGAGGTTCATCCCCCCTAATTCAACGTAAGCTACTCTACCAGCGAGAGTTTCCGATACACCTTGGATTAAATCCAAGGCGGCAGAACCAAGCAGTAAGAATTGAGCATTTTGCTCGCCAGCTTCGCGTCGCTCATCAATAACAGCGCGTAAGGTTTGGAATAGAGATGGTAAGCGCTGGATTTCATCAATTATGATTAACTTGTTATAGTTGTCACGAAAATACAGCTCGGCTTCTTTTAGTTTAGCCAGATCGCTAGTGCGCTCTAAATCTAAATATACACTTGGTTTGCTAAAATCCTTTGCTATTTGTTTAGCGAGAGTAGTTTTACCTACCTGTCTGGGGCCAACAATGGCCACGGCCGGATTGTAGTTTAATTTTTCAACTATTGTAAGAGCGTTAATTCTCGGGATCATTGTGTTATTTTAACATAAAATATTAAATTAACAAGTCAGCTCCACATTCAGGCAATGTGTGTATTTACAAGCTATGTCGTAAATATTGAGCAGGGCTATAAAGAGATGGCTTTGTATAAGCTTAATTTATCTCAAAATTTTCGCTAGCCAACCAGAAAACTAAATATTTTTTACCTTCAAATTAAACTTGCTGACCAGTGCTAAGAAAGCGTCTTCGCATTTTTGTTCTTGTAGACTATTTATTGGTAGCCACAGAAATTTGCCGACATTGCTCATCCCGGTAAGAGGGATTATATAACCATTGTGATTTTTTAATATGTAGCTTAATTTTTTCCATTCTATGTGCTTTATGTTTGAACCTTGTTCTGCCAGAATACTCTGCTCATCTATCTTAATTTTGTAATCAATAGTGAAAAATTTTCTTTGCTTAAGATTCATTTTAATAATAAAACGATTGAATTTCTTATAAAAAAATATCCAGATTAAACCTATTGCTAAAGCAATAAAATCTTCTTTACGTAATGATCTTTGGTAAGCATTGATCAAAAAACCAAAGCACATGACAGTGCATGCAATCTTCATAAATGACAATAATCCGGCGATTACTGGCCTGTTAATTAAAAAATCAAAAGTTGCATTGGCGGTTTCTTGTGCGGTAGCGGTATATTTGATTTCCATGGCCTATATTCCTAACTAATTCATATAAATAATTGCATAACATCATTAATAAAACGTTTGCCAAAGGCAGTCAAAATCAAGGCATCATTATTATATTCTATTAGACCGCGCTTGCTGGCTGACTTTAGTATTGCAGTTATAGCTGTAGTTGGCAAGCCAGTAGCTTGTTGAAATTCTTGTAACTCTATTTTTGTGAATAAACGTAAGCGATTTAACATAAACTCACCAGGTAAATCGGCAGTACTAATATTGTTGATGCCAGCTAAAAATTTTTTACTCGGATCTAAATAATCTTTGGGACTACGTGTTTTCCAATAGCGTTGTGCTTGCATGGTACTGAGATCCGTAACTTTGCCGTGTGCACCAGCACCGATGCCAAGATAATCACCAAATTTCCAATAGTTAGTATTATGTAAACATTGTTGCCCAGCTTTGGCAAAGGCAGAAATTTCATAATGGTTGAAACCACCAGTAGCTAAAATTTTTTCCCCTTCTTGCTGTATTTGCCAGGATAGATCATCATTGGGTAACTTAGGCGGGTATTTATGAAATACGGTATTGGGTTCCAAGGTTAATTGATACCAGGAGATATGTGGGGCTTGACAATCTAAGGCGGTCGTAAGGTCGGACATAGCTTGTTCTAATGTTTGTTGTGGTAAGCTATGCATAATGTCTATATTGAAAGATTCAAAGTTGCATTTATGCAGAGTATCAATAGCATTTAATATTTCTTTGGCGTTATGTATGCGCCCCAAAGCTTGTAATTTTTCATCAATAAAACTTTGTGCGCCTAATGATATGCGATTAACACCGGCTGTTTTATAATCGGCAAAATTAAAGTGCTCGATGGTGCCTGGATTGGTTTCCAATGTTATTTCAATACCATCACCAAATGGAATTAACCTTTTAACATCAGTTAATAGCATCTCTATGCTTTTAGGAGAAAATAAACTGGGAGTGCCACCACCAAAAAATATACTAAGCAATTTACGATCTTGTACATATTGCAGATCTTGTTTTAGATCTGCAATTAATGCCGCAATATATTCTGTTTCCGGTAAATTACCGTTTAAAGCATATGAATTAAAATCACAATAAGGACATTTTTTTATACACCAGGGTATATGAATATATAAACTTAAGGGAATCATACTACTAGCCTATTATAATTATTGATTGGCAAAAAAACCATACAATATGGGCCCCACTAATTCTGGGCTATCCATATGTACATGATGCCGTCCTGGGATGGAATGTAATTTTATATTTTTCACTATATTTAGCCGATTGTTAAGCATTTCTTCATCATATGGCCAGCCAGTTTCTGGACGAATAAAACATGTTGCGGCACTAATACGTTGCAAAAAAGATTCTAATTGTTCTTCGGTTGGTAATACTAATGGAGAAAACAACAACCTTGGATCGGTACGCCAGGTTAAGCCATGTTCGGTGTTTTTTAAACCGCGCGAAATTAGTAGTTCAATAGATTTCCTTTGCATACTTGATGCTAATGAACGGGCGATAATAGCATCTTCCATATTAGCATAATAGGGTAATTTTTTTGCATGTTTGTTAGTGTAATGCTCTACAGCGGTACGCATCATGTCGGCAGAGGTTGCTGGGGTTGCAGTGATAGTGCCAATACCATCTAGTAATGCCAAGGATACTATTCTTTCTGGAACAGTACCAGCCACAACGGAGCTGATACCTGCACCTAATGAATGTCCGAGTAATGTTGCTCGATCCCAATTCAAATGATCTAAAATTCTAATTATATCAACAATGTAATCTACTAAATGCAAGTAATGGCCAGCAGGGATGTGTGCAGATAAGCCGTGACCTGGTAGATCTATGGCCACAACCCGATATCCCTGTAAATATGGAATCAAAGGAATGAAGCTCGCAGCATTGTCCAACCAACCATGCACAGCTAATATTGGCTGGCCGTGTTTTGGTCCCCATGCAATAGCCGCAATAGAAGTATGTGGCAAGGTTAAAATTAATTCAGAAAAATTTGCCATAATAGCGCAATACCTTAGATTAAGCTCTTCCCCAGTACAATTATAGGAGCGCTAATTATTATCCGCGCTAAATATAGTAAGAAAAGTGCCACCATCGGACTAAAATCTAACATGCCGAAATTTGGTAAAATTCTTCTTATTTTGGTCAATAATGGTTCAGTAATACTAATAAAAGCGGCAGTGCCAGGATTATATTGTCCAGGTTGTAACCAACTAGCCACTACCTGAATAACAATCGCAAACATCAAAAATACGCATAGTAAATCCAGTAACTCACCCAGGCTCCAGATACATAATCCGCCTATACTGCCTGCTTGTAGATATACGCCACTTACCAACAGGATTAGATACAATTCAACCATTTGCATGATGAACGCTAATAATAATGCCGCCAGGTCTAGATTTTTTTTTGGTGGAATAATTTTGTGGATCGGTTTTAATGCAAGCTCTGTTGCTTTGTGAGCAAACAGCGCTAAGGGATTGTATAGCCTATTATTTGTTAATTGTAACATGAATCTAAATAAGACTATTATTATATAAACGTTGAAGATTGTAGAAATCGAAAACAATAAAGCTTGGTGAAGTGATGAGGCGAACATTTGGCAATCCTCGTGCAAAGAATATAGTCATTTATACCACCAATTTTTCGTTTATTCAAGATTGTATACAAAGTCTAAAATTGAAATGGGAAGAGCATGTTAAGAGGGCAAGATGCGGTTAAAAGCGTTCACATTACTAGAGTTAATGGTAGCAATCCTGATCATAAGCCTGCTATTAGCTGTTAGTGGACCAACATACATTGGTTATAAGATTAGGTCAAGATTTACCGAGGTTTTTAATACCATGAACCAGTATCGTAACGATTTAACCACTTCTTATAGTGATAATGATAGTTTTCCCAGTTCGTTTGCCGATCTAACAGCAGCAACGTATGTTCCCTTATCCTCAGCAGTATTGCAGCAGGTGTATTACAATGTTGCAACTAATAATCAGGCTGCTTATTTACAGTTTTTTACCAATGATCTTGGGGTTAGTGGTTATGTTGTATCTAGTACTTCTGGTACTGATGGGGTAGCTTGTAGAGTTACCTTGGCGGTAGTCATAAATAGCAGTGGTCAGACACAATTTTATTGCGGGCAGTGGGATGGCTCGAGCATGGATGTGCCACTGACATACTTACCGAAAAATTGCCAAGACACTAATATCTCAGCTTTGATCAGTTAGTCTAACAGCATTTACCTAAAATCGGAATGGGAAGGGTATATACTTAAATATACAGTGTCGTTCTACAAATATGCTGCTGTACAAAATATTTAAAGGTGGATGATTGGATATAACAGAATTATTGGCATTTAGCGTTAAAAACAAAGCATCAGATTTGCATTTATCTGCTGATATGCCGCCAATTATCCGGGTCGATGGTCATATGCGCAAAATCGATGTGCCGCCAATGAGTGGTAAACAAGTACATGATCTATTGTATGATATTATGGATGACCAGCAACGAAAAATATATGATGAACATTGGGAAAATGACTTTTCATTTGAAATTACGGGTTTAGCACGATTTAGGGTTAACGTTTATAACCATAGTCGTGGTTCTGGTGGTGTCTTTAGAACTATTCCTGAAAACGTATTAACTTTACAAGAGTTAAAAGCGCCTAAGCTATTTGAAAGTATCGCAGAGTATCCGCGTGGACTTATTCTGGTAACCGGGCCGACTGGCTCTGGTAAGAGCACAACTTTGGCAGCAATGATTGATTATATAAATTCTAGGCATGCTGAACATATTATTACGATCGAAGATCCAATAGAATTTGTGCATAAACCAAAAAAATCTTTAGTGACGCAACGCGAGGTACATAGAGATACAATGAGCTTTAGTGATGCATTACGTTCTGCCTTACGAGAAGATCCAGATGTCATTATGGTCGGTGAAATGCGCGATATTGAAACCATGCGTTTAGCTCTAACTGCCGCTGAAACTGGTCATACTGTATTTGGCACATTACATACGACATCTGCAGCTAAAACTATTGATCGTATAATCGATGTGTTTCCTGCAGGGGAAAAAGATATGGTGCGTTCAATGCTGTCTGAATCTTTACGTGCAGTTATAACACAAACCTTAATTCCATTAAAACAAGGCAGTGGTCGCATTGCCGCGCATGAAATTATGCTGGGAACTCCAGCGATAAGAAATCTTATTCGCGAATCAAAAATACCACAAATGTATTCTGTTATTCAAACTAGTCAATCCGTGGGCATGCAAACATTAGATCAATCATTACAAAAATTATTGAAAGAAGATTTGATTAAACGAGAAGATGCATTTATTTTGGCAGAAAATAAAGAAGAATTTTCATAACTGCAGGAATATGGATGAATTTTGATCAATTATTAAGCAAAGTTGTAGAATTAAAAGCTTCAGATTTGTTTATCACTTCTGACAAGCCGCCGTCAGTAAAAATTAATGGTGCTGTTACTTCTTTAGATACCAAAGTGCTTACTTCAGAGCAAGCCAAAGCCATGGTTTTAAGTCTAATGGATGAAAAACAACAAAAAGAATTTCAAGAAAAAAAAGAATATAATTTTGCAATTCAAACTAAATATGCTGGAAGATTTCGCGTTAGTGCTTATTATGAGCGATTTCATGTTGCTGCGGTGTTACGTCGGATTAGTGCTGAAATACCGCTGTTGCAAGACCTGAACATGCCGTCGATATTGGCAGATCTTTCTATGCAAAAACGCGGTTTAGTTATTGTAGCCGGCGCTACCGGTGTAGGTAAGAGTACTACTCTGGCAGCTATGATTGATAATCGTAATCGTAATAGTGCTGGACACATAATAACCATTGAAGACCCTATTGAATTTGTGCATGAACATGATAAAAGTATTATCACACAGCGTGAGGTTGGTTTAGACACTGAATCTTACGGTATTGCACTAAAGAACACTTTACGGCAGGCTCCAGATGTTATTTTGATTGGTGAAATTCGTAGCAGCGATACTATGGAGTATGCTATTCAATTCTCAGAAACTGGACACTTATGTCTAGCAACTTTACATGCCAATAATGCTAATCAAGCATTAGATCGTATAATCAATTTTTTCCCAGCGGCCAAGCATGCTCAGGTTTGGCTAGAATTATCTTTGAATTTAAAAGGCATAATTGCGCAACAACTGCTCCCCAAAGTTGGTGGTGATGGCCGGGTGGCAGCGATTGAGATATTAATTAACACGCCAATAGTACAAAGCTGCATAAAAAAAGGCCAGGTAGATGTTATTAAAACATATATGGACAAAGGGCAAAATGTTGGTATGCAGACTTTTAATTATTCATTATTTACTTTATATAAGAAAGGTCTTATTTCATATGAGGATGCACTAAAATATTCAGACTCTGAAAATGAGTTACGCTTAATGATAAAACTTGATTCCGGATCGAATCATGATGTTGGATCATTGAAAGGGGTTGGTTTACAAGAGTAGAGGATGGCATGCGCTATACAAGCAAAAATATATCTGGAGTTACACTAGTTTCTTTACTGGTTGGTATTGCTCTTGGAGCATTTTTGATTATTATGATGTTACAGATTTTTGCAGCGTCACGTGCTAATTTTCAATTATCCAAAAATTTAAATGAACTAGACAATACCATCCGTTATGTTTCGATTGTCATGAATGATATAATTAATCAAGCGGGATATCGTACCCCGAATCCATCTACTGGAGTTTTACCAGATTACTCTACAGTCTTTCAACCATTTAATAGTGCGTTATATGGCCCTACGGGCAGTGCTTACAGTACCACCAATTACCCAAATAGTGATGATCCAGCTGGTGTAGTATTAAGTTATTTCCCTGGTGAAAACGTATTTGTTTCAGCAGTTGATCCTAACTCCTATGACAAGGTATGGGTAAAATTTCAGGGTGATGCCAATGGTAGGATCAGAGATTGTAATGATTTGTATGGCGATGGTGCTGAAGTGATTAAGATAAGATTTTATTCGCGTACAGCATCAGTTGGTAATGGTGTTACTGGTACGGCATATTATTGTGAGCGACAAAATGATGATGTAGATTATACTTATTCTGATCAACCAACTGGTACAACCCTAATTCCAGCTGCATTATTTGACCAAGCTTTTATTCGTTATGGTGAAGACATGACGGGTAATGGGTATATCGATCGTTGGGCACTTGGCAATGAGGTGCAAGACCGTAATCGTGTATACGCTTTGCGGGTCGCTATTTTAGTACATACGAGAGATAACGTGCGTAGTACCGCTGTTGAACAGACCTTTAACTTCTTTGATCAAAATATAACGTTTAATGATTTAAAGATTCATAAATTATATATGTTTACGATTATGCTACCTTATGCTCCGAATTATAAGTTAGCATCATCAGTAGTAACGCCTTAGTCCCATAAAGGGAAGGTTTCTAATTTTATTCCGCCTGGAAAAAACTGCTGTGCGGTTTGATAGAAAAATTCGCTATCATGCGAAACATAAAATCTCATCTTTGGATTTTCTTGGTTATTATGCAGTTGGTATAGATCTAGCTGCTTGGAAATTACGGAAGAAATTAGCTGTGCCGAATCTATAACCTCAACCTGTTGCTTAAAAAAGTCAATCACCTGTTGCTTAATGAATGGATAATGAGTGCAACCAAGGATTAAGGCACTGATGTTTGTCATGCATGGATTGGACAAATAATGGTTAATAATTTGCTCAGCCACGGCTGTTTTGCCAAAGCCTTCTTCAATAATTGGTACCAATAATGGTGTAGCCAAGGAATTTAAGCTTATGCTTTTGGATTTTTGTAATAATCTGGTGTTGTATGCTCCTGATTTCACCGTTTGCTTGGTGCCAATCAGACCGATAGTTTTATTTGCATGGTTGGCTACCAGATGATCGATCACTGGATCAATTACGTTGAACAACAATGCGCGATCCTTGACTACATCCTGTACCGCTGAGAATGCTGCTGCCGAGGCAGTGTTGCAAGCAACGACAATGACTTTACAGTTCAATTTCAATAACGTTTCGCTGATCCGGGTTGCATAATGCGAAATAGCATGTGCGGATTGACCGCCCCATGGTGTATGTGCGGTATCACCGAAGTAAATTAGATCTTCTTGTGGTAAATTTTTGTGGATTGCTTTGGCAACAGTTAGGCCACCAATACCACTATCAAAGATTCCAATGGGTTGTTTTGCTTGTAACATAAATATTTTCCAAAAAACTTTGCAATTTTACCCATTTTGTTACGATAATAATAGTAGGAGTCTACACGGTTTAAATGTTTAATTTAAATTATTGAGGGAGCGAATATGTGGCATTTGAGAACCAGACAAGGAACGTTTTGGGTTATTGAATCTCCAAGCAATCGTAAATATGTGTTAGGGGTGAATAACGATGAGTTAGGGGTGTATGATGATGCTGATTCCGCTGCTAAGGATGTGCATAATCAGGCAACTGGACATTTGGCTTGGGATTGTCAGTCGCATGCCAAAGCCCCAGACCATTTGTCGAAATGGGCAGAAGGTGAGCCAGACAATTGGAGTGACGCTTAGCTTATATCAGACTACCCATTAATATAACTCGGCTGCTTAAACCATCCTAGCCCCACTTGCGATGAAGCTGATACTCGGTTATTATGTCTGCCTTTGCGTTAGCAATTAGAGCAAGCATATTAAGTTGAGGTTCTGACTATGAAAGCTGATATTCATCCAGCATACCGTTCGATAACAGTTAAGTGTTCTTGTGGTTATGAGTTCGTAACAGGCTCGGCTTTGCAAGATGACGTATTGAACGTCGAAGTTTGCAGTAACTGCCATCCGTACTACACTGGTAGACAAAAAGTTATAGATACCGCTGGTAGGGTTAATAGCTTTAAACAAAGATTTAGCAAATTGGGGCAAAAGCCAGCAGTTAGCTCCCCAACAGCGACAACTAAGAAATCCGAAAAAAAGAAGTAACGTGCATCTAATACGTGAAGTATATTGTTTAAAAGGCGCAAGTTAACTGCGCCTTTTTTGTTTGGTATTTTTGTTAAGGAATTTTTATGTTTGATAATTTAAAAAAAGCAGCGCTCGAATATCATGAGAACCCACGCCCAGGTAAAATTGGCATCAATATCACCAAACCAACCGAAACGCAGAAAGATTTGGCTTTAGCGTATACACCAGGTGTTGCCGAGCCGGTACGCGTTATCGCCGAAGAGCCGGAGGCTGTATATCGTTACACTTCAAAGGGCAATTTAGTGGGAGTGATCACTGATGGCACAGCAGTGCTGGGTTTAGGTAACGTTGGGCCGCTGGCAAGTAAACCGGTTATGGAAGGCAAGGGCGTGTTGTTTAAAAGATTTGCTGATATCGATGTGTTTGATATTGAAGTGGACGCGCCTTCGCCAGAAGCATTTATTAATACCGTAGCAAATATTGCCCCTACTTTTGGTGGTATTAATTTAGAAGATATTAAAGCTCCACAGTGTTTCGAGATCGAGCGGGCTTTGATTGAACGCCTAAATATTCCAGTATTTCATGATGATCAGCACGGTACAGCAGTGATAGTTGCAGCTGGTTTATTGAATGCTTTAGAGTTACAAGGCAAAAAAATTTCTGAAATCAGCATTGTTTGCTTAGGTGCTGGCGCGGCAGGCATTGCATCTATGCGCTTGTTAATAGCTTTGGGATTACGTAAGGATCGTGTTTATTTAGTTGATCGTCAAGGTGTAATTCATACTGGACGTCATGATTTGAATCCATACAAGTTTGCGTTTGCCATCGAAACAGAAAAACATACCTTGGCGCAAGCTATGCAAGGAGCAGATGTATTTATTGGTGTTTCTGGAGCAAACCTAGTGACGGCTGACATGTTAAAAAGTATGGCGTTGAAGCCAATAGTATTTGCACTATCAAATCCTGATCCAGAGATTAAACCGGAGTTAGCGCTGAAATCGCGTGATGATTTGATTTTGGCGACTGGGCGTAGTGATCATCCCAATCAAGTAAACAATGTTTTATGTTTTCCATATATTTTTCGTGGTGCTTTGGATGTGCGGGCAAGCGCAATTAATCAGGAAATGATGATTGCTGCTGCGCATGCAATTAAAGATTTAGCGCGTGAACCGGTGCCTAAAGAAGTGATAGAGCTATGTCATAATACTACGACGTTAGAATTTGGACCTAACTATATTATTCCTAAGCCACAAGATCCACGTTTAATTAAGGTGGTACCACCAGCTGTTGCTAAAGCGGCAATAGATACTAAGGTTGCAAAGTTGGGATATCCTAAGCATTACCCACCAGTTGAGCACAAGTAAGCTATATTTCATATATAAGGTTATTTGGGGATAGAAGATGGCGCGTAAGAAGATTGCCTTGATCGGAGCTGGGAATATTGGCGGGACATTAGCCAATTTAGTGTTATTAAAACAGCTTGCTGATGTGGTGCTGTACGATATTAATCAAGGAACAGCACAAGGCAAGGCTTTAGATATAGCTCAGTGCGCGCCAATTGAAGGGGTGGACTTAAAGATTACGGGCACTAGCAAGTATGAGGATATTGCTGGTGCTGATGTAGTAATTGTTACGGCGGGGGTGCCGCGTACTCCAGGCATGAGCCGCGATGATTTACTAGAAACTAATGCTAAAGTTATGAAAGATGTGGGCTTGGGTATTAAAAAATATTGTTCCAATGCCTTCGTCATTTGTATTACTAATCCATTAGACGTAATGGTTGGTGTATTGCAGAAATTTTCTGGGGTTGCGGATCATAAAATTGTTGGTATGGCTGGTGTATTAGATTCAGCGAGATTTAGAACTTTTTTAGCTTGGGAATTTGGTGTTGCCGTACAGCAAGTGCAAGCATATGTGTTAGGTGGGCATGGTGACAGCATGGTACCATTAATTGAATTAAGCAATATTGCTGGTGTAACTTTAGATAAATTAGTAGCCAGTGGTAAAATTACACAAGAACGTTTGGATGCAATTGTAAAACGTACTCGTCAAGGCGGCGGTGAGATTGTTGAATTACTACAAAAAGGTTCAGCATATTATGCGCCAGCATCAGCAGCTATTTCTATGGCCGAAGCATTTTTATTAGATAAAAAGAACATATTACCATGTGCGGCCAAACTTACTAAAGGCGAATATGGTGTACACGAAGCGATTTTTGTTGGTGTGCCAATTAAAGTTGGTGCCAATGGCGTAGAAGAAATTATACAAATACCATTGAGTGCTACAGAGAAAAATAATTTGCAAACATCTATTCAAGCTGTGATTGAACTAAATAAAGCGGTAGAAAAGTTTTTATAGCACTACACCAGATTTCTTCATGTCGAAACGTGAGTAGCTGATTAGTGTTAAAATAACAACCTGTCTGATATAATCAAAATTTTAATGTCAAATAAGGATATTGGGCATGGTAAATATAATCTTGATCAATAACTTCATGCAAGCAAATGCTATGTCTTTAGATTATTATTCTAAAGCCAGTTTATCTTATCAACAGGATTTTTTAGTTCCTTTTGTACAACAAAAAAATATAGCTAACAATAAAAAGTATTATGAACAGGTACTTGCTGATCTATCAACAAAGCAATTCGACGCATTAGGTAATATCATGAATGCAGTTAGAACTAGCGCTTTAAATAATAAAAAATTTCCTTTAAAAAAAGTACAAGAGCAAGCGAAAACATTTGGTAATCAAGCTGATGAAATAGTTAAGTGTGCGCAAGCAATGTATCAAACAATTATAGAAATGAAAAAAGATCCAAATTTTGCGGTTTCGATAGAAGATTTTAATAAACGATTAGAAGAGATATATGTGCAATCACAAAATATTCCGCAAGCAGCAGAAAGTCCTTTGTTGTTAAGAGAATTTACGCGTGCCGAAGCAGGGGTTAGAGCTATAATACAGTTAGAAGATCCACCTTACGATCCAAAGCTACAAAAAATTGGTAGTAGGCTGGGTGGTTATAATGTTATTTGCTCTATTACACCAACACAGCAAAACATATTCATGCTAGTTGCCGATACTTTTTATTCATTAATGTTTAGAGATATAAATGCATCACAAAAAGATAAGCTACAGTTTATTTTACGCAAGAATTATGGCCAAAAAGACGGAACAGAAATATTTGAGGATATTTTATTAATATCTGCTAATATTAATAAAATTCCTGCTCCAAGGGTTATGCAAGCAGTAAATCTGCAGGATACAGATGAAGAAAATGCAGCGACAGCAACAACAGATACTAACTCGCATAAAAATAAACTTAAACCATAATAATCCTACTAACGCCGGTGTGCTTGCATCGGCGTATCAATTCCTGGCATACTTGCTGCATAATTATATATAGGCTAAATTTGCAACTATTGTATGGAGAAACAATGAATTTTAATTGGTTATATAGTTTGTGTTGCATGCAAAATTATGTGGATGATAATTTGCGCTTTAACTGTTTGAATGGTGCCATAGTAGTAGAAGCAAAACTAAGTGACCATAATCCAGTATTATATGTTAATGCACAAGGAGAAAGGTTTTGTTGTTGGAATATTTTAACCAAAAAAGAAAAAATCTATGATGCAACGAAAAATATTACATATTTTAATAATGGTTTTGCGCAAGAAGAAAATAATGATCAATATTGGAATAGGTTAAAGATTATAATAAAAGTATTATTAGAGCTGCACCGTTATCACGGGGTGCAGTTCTTTTGTTTGCAAGAGGTGCCGCCGATAAAAGAATTTTTAGCTGAAATATCTAAGCATTTTCAAATACATTATAATGCAATAGCTGCTGGTTATAACGGCACTAAGGGAGTATATCCATTTGGTGGAGAGCTATTTTTTACCACTCAGAAATGCACCAATGTAATAAATACTACTAATGTTATGAAAAATATTGTTTCCACTAGTAATAAAGATAGATTTCAATCATTTACTCTGAATATAATTGACAAAGATATATTATTAGCAAATTTTCACGCTGATTTTTCAAACCAACAAATGATAAAAGAAGATATAAAACAATTTGTCAAGCTAGGGTATATTGTTGCAGGAGATTTTAATATAATTTTAGATCCAGAACTGCCTTATAAAGAAATTCTGCATGCTACAGAGCCAAATTTATTTTCTGGTTCCCACACTTTCGATGGTTTTATAGATGGACGATATCCAATAGCATTAAGAAATAGATTATTATTATCAGTTTAATTAATGTTCATATAGATAGATGATTATTACTACTAGATGGATTTGGTGGTACGTTCCAAGATAATATATCTGGGAACATGGTATTCAAAATATCACTTTGCATTTTATTTTGTTCGATAAAGTCTAGGTATAGTTTGTGGTTGGTAATTTCTATTTTTATATTACGATTATCTGCGTGAATAATAGCGTATTCTTCTTGTGCTCCGTTAATATCGCTGGATTTTAAATGCAATGTGCAATTGCTATCTAGTAAAAATGATTTTAAAACCATGGCGCGGTTTTCTACAGTTGTTATTAAGTTTTGTTGTTTTCTTGTTTGCTGTAAATATAATAATTCTACTGGGTGTTTTGCTGTTGTATTTAAATCTGATTTTATCAACAAATCAGAAAAATATAAAAAATTATATATTTCTATTTTGTTATTGATCGGATCAACAGTAGCTATTATTTGAGGGGGAGTATTTTTTTCAACATTAGTATTGAAAATATCAGTGCTACAAAAATTTGGCAAAGAATTGAATAGATTTTTACTGGCTGTTGCATGTTGCTTAAATAAGGATTCCAATTTTATATATCGATCTTCGTCTGCTGCAGAAGCATTGGGACTGATGGCTCGACCATGAGCTCTGACAGCAATATCATTCCCGCCATGTAATCCTGAAAAGAATGCGAATTTGGAATCATATTCAGGGTTCTTATAGGTAAATATATCTTGTATTTCTTTACTAAAAGTAACCCCGTCAAATTTAAAGTTTGGGATATCTTGTTTTAGTATTTGTTGTTCTTTGATAGCTTGTATAACTAAAGTTTTGATCATATATGCTATGTCTTGTGTTGCTATACCCTTAGTATTTCTTAATTCGTCTGTTTTGTCTATGTGAATATCATTGTCAGCAAGCTTAGTTCCAGATTTATAATCTGGGATCTTAAAACCTCTATAGCTATCAGTTGAAATAGTAATTACTTCTGCTTCTGTTATTGGTGCATCATATGCTAACGTGCTTTTACCACTTGCCGGTGGTCCGCAATATATATAATGTTTGTTTTCTTGGTGAATTGGTTTATTAGCTATACGCATTTCGTTATGGTTTATTTCTAAAAAAGCATGGATTTCTGCTTCGATAATTTTGTTAAAAGCAGATCTTCTATTTATATCCAACAAATTTCTTGTGCATGCATCAATAATATCTGCATCTTCAACTTTACTATTAATATTAAAATTTCTTTGTAGTCGTGCTTGAATTTGTGCTGGCATTGGAGTTTCTATCTCGCATTCAGCGATGGCATTATTAATCTTTTGTAAAGTATCAGCATCTAAATTTTGATAAAGTCTCTCTGCTAAAATATATGCTTCTGACAAATCTACTTGGTAGTTAACTATTAATTCTTTAGCTAAATGCATGAATATTAAAGCATCAATTGATGGGCAGCAAACGTCGGTTAACCAATGTTCGCCAGTAATAATTATGTCATGAGCTAAAGAGTCTGCCTGACGATAACTGTGTTCTAAAAGACCGCTCTTTTGTAAATACTCCAGCTTTGCTTCTGGAGTATCAAAAGTACTCAAGCGTTGTATATCAATAGCTTTACTTGGTTTGCTATATGCCTCTGGACTAAACTTGTATGGATTGTATGTATCATTACTAGACATAGTGTTCATTAATAAATTACAGTTATTCTTGATATAGTTAGATTTGTTTTGCTGGATTTAGTTTTATGCTTTGGTATTGGCGAGCCCATAAACCTACGATAGACTGTTGTTTTGACCAGTCAAAACCAATAGATAAATGCGGTTACAATTAAAATAGGTTATCTGCCTCTAGCAAATGATCACTTTCATCATCACTGCCAGAACTGGTTTGTGCTTTGGCAACTTGTTTAGGTTGTGTTTCTTGGGTAAAAGTTTCTTCAATTGCGTTTTCCTGTCCTGGGCGAGCCAGCATTCCGGTTATGGGATCAATTCTCACCGTCACTAATCCTTGCGGTTGTGCTAATACATTTTCTGGTTTACCTTTTAGTGCTTGCTCCATAAAATACATCCACATTGGTAAAGCAGTTTTGTAGGCATATTCTTTAACTGATTTTGGTTCATCAAAACCCATCCATGCTACGGCGACTAAATCACGGTTATATCCAGCAAACCAACCATCGACATAATCTTGCGTAGTACCAGTTTTGCCAGCCAAATCTTTGCGGCCCAATTGTACAACTTTTTTACCGCTGCCAAACCGTACCACATCTTGTAACATACCAGTGATTAGATATGCAGTTTGTGGTTTCATAACCAAAGGCAAAGCTTCTGGTTGTTGGGTTACATCAATTGGTTTGTTTTCAAAAATAATGTTATTTTGAGAATCGATTATTTGTGCAATAAAGTATGGTTCAATCTTATAACCGCCATTGGCGAATATGCTATATGCCGCAGCAGAAGCCAATGGAGAGATTTGATTGGTGCCTAATGCTAACGATAAACCTCGTGGCAATGAGCTGGAGTCAAAGCCCATTTTAGTTAAGGCATTAATAGCATTATTAATGCCTAACGCTTGCAGTAACCTGATCGAAACCAAATTGCGAGAATGAGTTAAACCAATACGTAATCTAGTTGGACCATAAAATTTATGGGTATAATTCTTTGGTCGCCATTCATCATTAGTCGGATCATCATGTACCACCGGTGCATCATTCATGATGCTTGCGGCAGTAAAATCATTTTCTAAAGCTGCTGCATATATAAATGGTTTGAAACTAGAGCCTGGTTGCCTAGATGCTTGGGTAGCACGGTTGAAACTACTTTTCTCATAATCAAATCCGCCAACAAGCGATAATACAGCCCCATTATTAGGATTGATCGATATTAATGCGCCTTCAATTGCTGGTACTTGCGTTAACGACCATTGCCCGTTTTCTCGTATTACGTATATTACATCGCCTACTTCTAATATTTCATGTGCGCTTTGTGCTTCTGGTTTGGCCCATAACATACCATCTAAGGTTATTGTTACTCTAAAACCATCTTTTAGGATGATTTGACAATTTTTTTCCTGCACTTCTAATACAGCAGCTGGAAACAACATATTAACTTTTGGCACATCTTGCAATTCAGTAAGATAATTACTGCCAGCACGTAACTTTTTAATTGGTCCACGGTAGCCGTGTCGTTGCTCATACTCCAGTATGGCTTTAGTTAATGCATTGTTAGCAGAGTTTTGTAGTTTGCTGTCGATGGTGGTGATGATTTGATAGCCTTGTGCATAAGCATCTTCGCCATAGGTTTCCACTACGTGTTGTCGCACCATTTCAGCAACAAATGGTGCTAATAGCTCTACTGGCCTACCATGGTAAACAGTATTTATCGATTCATTATTTGCTGCATCGTATTCTGTTTTGGTAATCACTTTATAAGCGAGCATGCGATCTAAAACATGGGTACGTCTTTTCAGGGCGCTTTCTGGAGAATTTAAAGGATTAATTGCGGAAGGTGCTTGTGGTAAACCAGCTAGCATAGCCATTTGCGCTAGAGTAAGTTTGTCAACTGTTGTGCCATAATACACTTCTGCTGCGGCTGCTACGCCATAGGCGCGTTTACCAAAATAAATTTTGTTGAGATATAATTCCAAAATTTCATCTTTGGTTAATTCTTGTTCTATCTTTAAGGCTAATAGAATTTCATTCAATTTACGTGAAAAGGTTTTGTTTCTAGTCAGGAAGAAGTTTCTGGCTACTTGCATAGTTATGGTGCTGCCACCTTGTTCTTTGGTGCCTTTAGATACTAGGTTAACTACAGCTCTCATTAAACCGCGAATGTCCACACCTGGGTGCTTGTAGAAACGGTGATCTTCCGTAGCTATAATAGCGGCTTTTAATTTTTGTGGGATTTGGTCCAAGGTTAAAGGAGTGCGGCGTTTTTCGCCGTATTCAGCTATTAATTTACCATCGGCAGAATAAATTTTTAGTGGTACTTGTAGTCTTACATCCTTCAATACTTCTACAGGTGGTAGGTTAGCTTCAATATGGATGACCACGGCTGTTATGGCTGCCACAATTATCACTGTTGTAGCGAATAGTAAGCGCCATGCAAACTTAGATAATTCTATCATTTTTTGTAGCCATTTTTAGGATATACCACTTTTTTATTAATACGATATGGTATTGGGTTACAGGTCAAAAGACAAGGTTGACTTGGGTGTATACACAGCTAGACTTAAGTAAGACGGTTAGCTATCGGGGTTGGCGTGGCAGATTCCTATAATATTATGGAGCTTCTTGGTTTCGATACAGGCCCAATAATTGGTTTGGATATAGGTGCGTCTGCGGTAAAAGTGTTGCAGTTGGGTAAACATGGCGATCGTATTAGGGTAGAAAATTTTGCGATTGAGCAACTGGAGCCAGGTGTAGTTAGGGAAAGAAATATAGTTGATCGTGATAGAGTTGTGGCAGCGATTAAATCGGTAATCAAAAAATCAGGTGTAAAAACGCAGAAAATTTGCGTCTCGATTTCAAACTCAATGGCGATCACAAAAGTTTTAAAAATGGCTGCTGACTTGAGTGATAAAGATATTGGCGGAGAAATTGAAATAGAAGCCGGTAAGCATATCCCTTATCCATTAAGCGAAATAAATTTAGACTATACGGTACTAGGTCCTATAGAAAATTCTGCCGGGATGATGAATGTCTTGTTGGTTGCATCCAAAGCTGACAATATTAACAATATTTCTGGGTTAGTGATTGATGCGGGACTAAATCCAAGTATTGTGGATATCGATGCATATGCTATTGCCAGATCGTTTGATCTTGTGTCCAGAAAATTGCCTGCGCAAGGTAAAAATAAAATTATTGCAATCTTTGATATAGGTGCGACTATAACAACGATGAATGTATTGGAAAACGAAAATGTTATATATATGCGTGACCAAACATTCGGTAGTCAACAATTGATTGATGAAATTCAAAATATCTATGGTTTAACTTATGAAGAAGCTATTTTATCGTTACGTTATGAAAATTTACCTAAAGACTTTTATCCGGAAATATTAGATCCATTCAAGCATTTAGTAGCACAACAAATTAGTCGTTTTTGTCAGTTTTTCTTTTCTGCTGGGGCAAAGAATACTATCGATTATATCTTTCTAACAGGTGGATTTTCCAGTGCTTTTGGTTTAGATAAAGTGATCCAAGATAAACTACAGTTCAAGACATTTGTAGCTCATCCTTTTGATGACATGGTGCTTGCAAATCATATTAACAAGGATGAATTTAAAAATGCCATGCCACAATTAATGAAGTGCTGTGGATTGGCATTGCATAATATTAAGGTGAAAAAATGATTTCTATAAATTTACTAGACTGGCGTAGTAAACGTATAAAAATATTGAATCACCGCTTTGCGGCAGTGACCTCTATTTCTGTAATTATTACAGCATTATTAACGTTAAGTTCAGAAATATTTATTCAGACGCGTCTTAATGAAATAAAATCTAATATGTCTTACATGGATACGCAACTACGTGCTGTAGATGATAAAATTCAAACTATCAAAGATTTACAAAATAGTAAACAATTGTTGCTTTCAAGAAGAAAAATTATAGAGTCATTACAAGGAAGTAGACCTTTATATGTAAAATTATTTGATAGTATGGTGCGGGTAATACCATCTGATATAACCATCAATGAAATTTCAAGGAAGGGATTGCAGTTGGATTTGTCTGGGATTAGTCATTCTAATTCTAGTGTTGCAACGCTGGTTGATAAATTGCAAGAGTTAGCATGGGTTAAGGATGCAAAAATTGGAGAAATAAAAACTTCCGATTCAAAGGATTTAGAAAAAAATCCTGGTGCGGCAAATTATGCTACAACGTTATCTTTTCACGTTAATGTCACAATTAAAGCACCATTGTTGGGGAAGGAAAATGCAACTAAATGAGATAGATTTTAGTACATTAGATATCCATGAAATTGGGACATGGCCATTAGTATTGCGCGTTGTCATTATAGTTGTTGCTTGTATAGCATCAGTATTCGTTGTGTATTTTTTAATTTTATCTGGTGATATAACTGGTTTAGAGGCACAAAAATTACAATTAGAAAATAAACGCAAAGATTTTAAAGAAAAATATAATATGGCAGTGAATTTGGATGCATATAAAAAACAAATGCAAGAAATGCAAACAACTTATTCTGATTTGCTAAAAGAATTGCCAGCAACTAGTGATATTCCTAATTTGATAGATAGCATTTCTAGAGCTGGTGAAGCAAATTATATAAAGTTCAGCGCTATTAAAATTGGAGAGCCACAATCTTCTGGTGGGTTTTATATGGAATTGCCGATTTCTTTTTCATTAGTTGGCACTTATCATAATATTGGTAAATTTATAAGTGAAATTTTAAAATTACCTCGTATAGTTACTATTGGCGATTTTTCTCTGCGTGTGGCAGACAGCGAAGTTAATTCTGGTTCATCTAAAGGGCAGCTACAAATGAATCTAGAAGTTAAAACATATTGGTTATCTAATAATAACGACGATAAAAATAATGCTAATGCTGCAGAACCTAATGCTCAGGCACCAAGCCATCCTTCAGCACCAAGCCATCCTTCAGCACCAAACCCTGCTTTGGGAACATCTGTGGTTGCTCCAGGTACCGCTCCAAGTGCTGAGACTCAGGCACCTAAGACCGAATTGGAGGGTTCCTGATTATGGCTTTGAATAAACGCTTATTATTAGTGGTGGGATGTTTAACTTTATGCGGTTGTGCTGACGATAACAGTGAATTGGCAGAATATGTTGAACAAGTTAAACAAAATGCAACTGGTACTGTAGAAAAAATTCCAGAACCGGTAGTGATTAAAAACGAAGAATATACAGCAGAATCACTACGTAGCCCATTTGCACCTGGAGGAACACCAGGTACAGCCATAACAGATAATATAACTCAGCAGCCTAAAAACACTACGGTGGCGCAACAACAGCGTCCAGATATACAACGCCCACGTGAATATTTAGAGCAGTTTCCTATGACAGAGTTAGTCATGGTTGGAACCCTAAGCAAGCCGCAAACGAACTGGGGTTTGATTAGAGACGGCAAAGGTATGGTGCATGTAGTAAAAGTTGGAGATTATATTGGACAAAATTCTGGTAAAATAATCGCAATTACTCGTGATCAAGTTAGAGTATCAGAAATTGTTCCTGATGGTTCTGGGGGCTGGATGCAAAGTAGGAATGCTTTAAATCTAGTGGTGTCGACGAAAAAGGAGTAATGATGCTTACGTATATAAAAAGGCTGTCGGTTATAATGGGTTTGTTATTCCTTTGCAATGCTGTATCGGCAGCAGAACAAGTATTGTTGCTTAGCTCAGAGGCTAGAAGTCTTCCTGGAAATAAAACACAAATAATTTTGAAATTTTCTGACAAACCAAAGACACCAACAGGATTTTCTATGGATAATCCTACTAGTATGATTTTTGATTTTGCAGATGTACAAAACAATATTTCTAAACAATTATCCAATCAAAAACTAGTTTTAGGGGTTATTAATGGAATTAATTTTATTCAGTCTGACACTAAAACCAGATTAATACTTAGTGTGTTAAATATAGTTCCTTATACTATTGATTATGACCACAACAATGTGATCATAACTCTAGGTAATGATCAGGCTGCGGTAGTCACAGCCAATAATAATTATACCATAACATCTTTGGATTTTAGACGCGGGGAACAGGGTGAAGGTCGTTTAATAATAGATTTTTCTAACGATACAGTGCCAATAGATTTTTCCCAGAATTATGATGAAATGAAGGTGATATTTCGTGGTGCAACCATCCCAGAAAAATTATTGCGACGTTTTGATGTTAGTGATTTTGGCACTAACATCAAAAAAATCAATGTTGAACGTCTGAATAATGATGTAGTAATGTATGTTATTGCAAGTGGTGATTATGAACAACTAGCATATCAATTGGAGCGACAATATATAATTCAAGTACGGCCCACTTTGCCGGGAGAAATTAGCCAGCTATCTGCGCAGAAATTTCAATTTACTGGCGAAAGAATATCTCTAAATTTTCAAGATATCCCAATTAGATCGGTATTGCAATTAATAGCTGATTTTACCAATTTAAATATTGTTGTAAGTGATTCAGTGCAGGGAAGCATAACTTTACGTTTAGACAGTATACCGTGGGATGAGGCATTGGCTTTCATTATGCAATCTAAAGGTCTAGCTAAACGTACCAATGGTAACGTAATGTTGATAGGTCCTAGCGAAGAATTGACAGCACGTGAACAATTAGATTTACAGGCACAACAACAGACTCAATCTTTAGCAGCATTAGAATCTGAATTTATTCAAATCAATTATGCTAAGGCTGCAGATATGGTAAGTATGATTAAGGGTAGTGCCAATAATTTACTGTCGACTCGCGGACAAATTAGTGTTGACACACGCACTAATACTTTACTAGTCAAAGATACTGCCGCTAATATTATGGAAATCAGACAATTGATCGACAGACTGGATATTCCTGTGCGCCAAGTAATGATCGAAGCACAGATAGTTGAAGTGACAGATACATTTGATGATGCTTTTGGTTTGCAAATGGCTGGCGCCGCGACGGCGCAATTGGGTAAATATACTCTAGGCATGGCACCTAATATGGATTTAGCGAATCAATTTGCGCAGACGCCATCTAGCAAGACTAGTTCTTCCAGTAATTTGTTCTTTGATTTTTCTGATCCTACAGCCAAAGGTTTCTTGGGATTATCATTGGCAAAATTACCGGGTGGGATTTTGTTAGATCTAGAGTTACAGGCTTCGGAATCTGAAACCAAAACTAAGACTGTAGCGCGACCAAAGTTAATTACGCAAGATCAACAAACGGCTTCCATCGAAACTGGACAAGAAATTCCATATACTACTACTGCCGAAGCTGGCTCTACTCCGACTACCACTTTTAAAACAGCAACTCTCAAGTTGGAGGTTACTCCACAAATTACCCCCAACAACAAAATTTCTATGGAATTGACGATCAATGATGATTCGCCAACAACTGTGACTTTTGACGGTCAGGTTGGTATCAACACTACTTCTATGACTACTAATGTATTGGTGTCTGATGGTGAAACTATTGTCTTAGGGGGCATATTTAAAACTACTAACGGTCGTACTGAACAGAGTATTCCTTATTTAAGCAAGATCCCTATTCTGGGTAATTTTTTTAAGACTTCTGATTCAACCACTTCGCGTGATGAAATTTTAATATTTGTGACACCACGTATAATGAAGAATGTTACTAGTTAAATAAATTTTATTAAAGCTCTGATATTTGGCATTTAATCATGTGGGAATTATGTTTATGCTTAAACAATCCCATTAATTCAGTTGGCAAATATTTGTGTATCTTATATATTAATTCAAAATTCATTAATGAATATGCCGCAAATATGCAGATTGCGGAGTATACGCGAGCATAGCAGGCTATACCTGTTGTCCCTAATGCGAATTTTGTGCAACTACCACGTGTAGAAAATTTACCTGGCCAGGCGGCAGCAGAAAACCATAATATGTCACACGCGAGATTTTTAACTGTGGGGGTAGGTAAATGCCTCATTATACATAATCTCCACGCCAGGGTTTTAAATTCCCAATATTTATTTGCTGGACTCTAATTCTTATACCGTAAAATCTTTCATTATTATAAAAATAGTAATGGTAGTATCATAGCGCTTAAACTTCCATCTTTATGATGTCCGATTGTCTCAGAATTTGTCAATAAAATTTCCTGAAGTTTGCTTGAGTTTTATTAACGTATGTAGTTTAATAAGAATACTAGTTGTTTATGGTGGTGATGCCGTTTGATGCAATTAGACTCTAATTTAAAGGCCCCCATATTTAGAAAATTGCTAATAATTTGACCAACGTGTTAGCTCTATGAGACAGTTAATTAGTATAATTGTGTAAATTTGCACCCTGATTTCTAGTGCGATATATGTTTATAAATACTATGGAAGATCATCAAGAGTGGATTTTTGGGTTTATTCCCTGCAAATATTCAGCTAGATTGATAGACAAACTTTTGTCCATCAACGAGAATCGGCCTGAAAAAACAAAAATTGACATAGTAAAAATCCAAAAAGCTATTTACTATGCTAAAAAATATCATGGCGATCAAAAAAGAGAATCTGGAGAGCCATATTATTCCCATCCTTTAGAAGTAGCTTATATGCTAGCAGAATACGCATATGACTATAACCAGCTGTATTTTAGAACAGATTTACTTATTAGCTCCATATTGCACGACACTCTTGAAGATACAGAACTAACTAAACAAATGATAGCAGAAGAATTTGGTGAACCAGTGGCAACTCAAGTTGAAAGTTTGACCAGAATAAAAGAGCGTGGAAAGATTAGCTCAGAAGAGCTGGTTTTATCTCTAGTAGCACAAAAAAATACTGATGTGCTGGTGATAAAAATGTTTGATCGACTGCATAATGTACAGACAATAAAAGCTAAATCCTTTGAAAAGATAAAAAAAATAGTAGAAGAAACGATAAGGGTATTTTTGCTTCTTAGTATTTATTTAGACATGCCCCATATTAAAAACATCTTAATCAATTTTTGCTATGAAAATTTACATATTCAACAGCATTCTTACTCATTAACAGATAAAACCTCGGTTTTTTGCACGAATAATTACCAGCTTTATACTCCAAAATTTCAAAATGACGTAGACCAATTAAATACGAAATAGTAATCGGCAACATAATGGCTAATAATCCAATATTGCCGAAATATTTTATTAAATAAATAAGCCCAAAGGAAACAACAACATACATTAATGCTCTTGATAATGCATATATAAAACAGACGTTTGTAAATCGTTTAAGAACAGTAAAATGTTTATAAAAAACTGGTACGGCAGGACTGTTGTCAGGTGCAAAAGTAACAATGAATGATTGTAAAAGAAACATTTGTAATGTTGATGTGATATTATTTAATAAAAAAGGGCAAATAATAGTAAATACTATGAATATCAATATTCTTACTTTATTAATTTTTAATGGATGTATTCTGCTACTTAGGTAAGTCAATACCAAACAAGAAATAAATTGTGCTATAGATACTATAAAGTTGTTATGGATTACTTCTCCAGCGGTATATCCAAATGAATCCATGAGAATATTGCCACAATGCACATATGCGACATAAAAACAAGCGGGCCATGCACATTGTATAGCAAAATAAGAGATTGAAGTTTTTATATCATTTTTTATAACATAATTTTTTTCATAATTTGAGCCATTTATACCAGTGTCTTCAAATACTGTAACTAGTTGCGTTTTTGCGTTAGTGAACTCTGGCGTCTCTCTTAACGCTGTTCTAGCAATGGTACCTACCAGTGCAATACATGTACCAAACCAAAATGCTAAACGCCAATTGAATCCCTGAGAAGTAACAAGAGTAGCTATTCCTAAAGCAACCATAGTGCCTACAGTGGCAAAAGCAGCAACTAAAGATACTACTGGATATTGTATTGGTGGTTTTATGCTTTCTGTTAAATACAATTCCGCACCAGTAATTTCTCCCATAGAAGACATGCCTTGGACGATGCGACATAACGTGACTAACCACGCTGCGGTAATGCCTATTTGCTCATAAGTTGGAAGATTAGCCATTATAAGACAAGAACAAGCCATCATAAAGGTTGTAATTATTACTGTTGTTCTGCGGCCGATATTATCTCCTATGTAACCAAAAACTAGAGCACCTATCGGCCTAAAAACAAAAGTAGAGCAAAAAGCTAACGCTGTTATGAGAGATGCTGTATGCGGATCGGATGCTGGAAAGAATAATTCATTAAGTAAAACAGCCATATGTACATAGAGCATGAGATCAAAATATTCTAAAAATGTACCAACCGAAAGCAGACCAATAGCTTCTTTTTGTTCTTTTGTTAACGATGATAAAAATTGTGTTTTTTGCATAATCCCTGCCATTATTTTGTTGATATTTTTTCTTAATAATTTATCTGCCCCGTTTATTCTTAGGCGCAACTTTATTTTTATTAAAAAATAATTATTATAACAATACTAAATATATAACCCTTTCAAGTGTTAATGTCTGATCATTTATCGATTTTGTCAACAAGAATAATCAATCCTAATAAATTTCTGCAAACACAGCACACAAATAATTCAGATAAATAAATTTAACATATAATTCATTTGTCGTGATTTGTTAAAATATATAGGGTACAGTACTATCATTAATTCGATCTGAGTATTGATATTGCAGACAATATTTCTGATCTTAATAATAATCCATCTCTAGATAAGGATGCCTAATAATGACAATAATGAGAAAAACCAAAGGCACTTTCAGTTCTTTAACTATGTTACAAAAAGAAACCGTGGGATTACTGTCTATTGGCACATTTCTTGAGTATTTTGATTTGTTGCTCTATGTACATATGGCTGTTTTACTTAATGAGTTGTTTTTACCACCAACCGATCCACATACAGGGGCTTTGCTTTCTGCGTTTGCCTTTTGTTCAACCTATGTATTAAGACCACTAGGGGCATTGATTTTTGGTTATCTTGGTGATCATGTTGGTAGGAAATCCACGATCATAATAACTACAGGTATAATGTCATTATCATGCATAATAATGGCAAATCTTCCTACATACGCAGAGATCGGTATTATTGCAGCCTATATGGTTACGGCTTGTCGAATATTTCAAGGGATGGCTACTATGGGAGAAGTAATAGGTGCTGAAATATACATCACCGAGATTACTAAACCACCGGTACAATACCCAGTTGTTACTTTAATAGCTGTTTGTGGAGTTTTAGGCGGTACTGCAGCTCTTGGCATGGCGACTTTTGTTACTAATTTTAACATCGGATGGAGAAATGCTTTTTGGTTTGGAGCAACAGTTGCTGTGATCGGTGCCGTTGCCAGGACACGTTTGCGTGAGACGCCAGATTTTGTGAACGCTAAACTTAAACAAAAACGAGCGCCTTCTTCTAAAAAATTGATGTCGACTGAAAGAGTAAATAAAAAAACGGCTCTTGCTTTGTTTATTATTGAATGTTCATGGCCAATATGTTTTTATTTTGCTTATGTGTATTGTTCAGAGATATTAAAAAATTCTTTTCACCTAACTTCAGCGCAAATTATTCGCCAAAATTTTGTAGTATCGATGATCCAACTAGCTAGTTGGATTATATTAATGTTTTTAAGTTATAAAGTAAATCCTTTAAGGATAGTAAAAATCAGGCTTGCAATATTTATGATTTTTATCTTTCTTTGTCCATATCTGTTTAGTAACATGGCCTCTGCAATTGACGTTATGTTAGTGCAAGTTGTTATTGTTGTCTTTGGTTTTATGGGAACGCCTGCGATACCAATTTTTTACAAACATTTCCCTGTTTTTAAACGTTTTACTTATGCCACATTTGCATATGCTTTATCGAGAGCTTTGGTGTATGTAATAACCTCGTTTGGCCTGGTATATTGTGCTAAATTGCTTGGTGACTGGATATTGGTAGCAGTAATGGCTCCAGTAGGGCTTATGTTTTATCATGCGATAAATCATTTTGTACGACTGGAACAAAAAGCAAACGGTTAAATTATGGACTGCCTATTTTATGGCCTATAGTAGTATATTATGATTTGTATCATAGGCAAGTATTGCAGAAGATATCTCGTCGTATCTTAGCCACAGTCCTTTTTCTTCAAAAATCTTAAATCGAATATTTTCAATATCTTCATTTATAACTGGTGGCGGCATCTCGTCAACAGCTATATAATGAATACCATAAAATTCTATATGCATTTGCTTTGCCATTTGTTTTACTGATTCAAGATTGGGTAATTGATCATCAATAAAAATAATTTTTTTAGGAAAATAATTCATTTCACGTAAGATATACCCCAGAACTTTACCTTTTTCTACATGCGCAGCAAAAATTATTCCGGATTTTAACATTGGAATGCCGTCTTTTTGAGCTAATAGTGGTATTGACGCATCTTGTAATGGAGTTAATATTGAAAAATCTAGACCAAATTGCATTAATTGTTGGATGCGCCAATCTTCAAGTTTTTTTATAATACCACATTTTCCAGTTTCAAGAGATGTTAATGCTATGGTTGGAATTTTTTTTGTTTTTAACTCTTTGTAAATCGCCATAATTCCCTGATCTACCAAGCGCCATTCAGATTTTAATCTATTTATACAGTGATAGTTTTTAACTTCTTCAGTAGTTTTGTCATGTATTAAATTATGCCATAAAGACTTACGATATTGGTTTCTATTTAAAGAATCTTCGTCAATTGGCATTATTAAAACATGGTCAACATCAAAGATTACTAAGGTGTCGTTGTCTATTTTATGTAAATATCGTTTTAATGCAGTCAGATCGCTGGAAACAGAGATGACACTTTTTGTTGCATAGCATATTGATATGAAACAATAAATAAATATTACCCATAATACTTTTTGCATATTCGAGGAGCCTTTATAGTTAGTATAAAAATATCTGGTTTTTTACTTTTAATTTTGTGTTATGTTACACCAGGCTATTTGTGGAGTAAATAAATATTGTGTTTTTCTTGCTTTTTTTTATGACATTGAAGCTTTGTGCGATTTTGTCCATATATAAGAATGGCTTTTTTCCTACATAAATTCAATTATGTTTCACATACACTGCCTTAAGACCATTGGCATAGATTAGAATACTATTGGTCAAAATTTTACGGAAGTAGCGATAATATATAATAAAGGGAAGTAGAAATGATACATAAAAACAAAAGGATTGATCAATCAAAATCCAAATTAGAATATAACGTACAAGAGTTTAAGAAAATGCTTATAATACAAAATCAAAAACTATATGAGTTGGAAGTATGCTTGCAAAAAGAACGACGAGAAAAAGCTGATCTTGAAACAGATTATCAACATTTGTTAGATCAAATAAAAGTTACCAATAATTTGGGTGTGTAATCATCAATTGCAGCTGGAGCGTCTGTAGCCTGATGTTTTATGCATAAACTGTACTTATGGAGTTATTGCAAAGGGTTCTGACGCCAAATCGCTGCTAGCAACTTCTTTATCCGGGTATACATTCATTTCGTCAGGAAGTGCACCTTTGCCAATTGTTTCACATGCTGAACGTATTTTATGCAACCTCACTATCAAAATTTTAATACAACACAACTTTATCATTTATTCGAGCATGAGTAGCTAGAGGCATCAATGAATGATTTCTTGTATGTATAATATTAAAAATTACAGATAAATTTCCATCAATTTTAGGGAAAATTTTCACAAGGAAAATTTAACATCTATTAAAATATATTTTCTTTAATCGTTTTTACGATGCATGACTTTAAATTTGCAAATTTTTATAATTTATGTTGACAAAATTTTTATTTGTTCAGGCGTTATGCGGCAATGGCTTAAATATCTTGGAATTGCCATGATAATGATTATTTGTTTATAACAATAAAAATTATATAAGAATAAACGGTTTTATAACGAACAATAAGAATGTGGCGGAATTTTTTATAAATGAAAATACTTCCAAGGAGTGAAAATGATCCCATCTAATACAGCTAATGCTGCAATTAACAGGTTTTATAAGATTGCTAAGCGAAGACAATCTAATTTTCAGTAAAGCTGTAATGAGATCATTTTTTATATTTTCTTTAATCTGTTCTTTTTCCTGGCATGATGGAATATTCATCGTATCAGTGTTTTGATGCAAAGTTGCAAGCAAAACTTCTTGAGTTATTAAAATGAGTTCATTGGCACTAAACTCTATATCATAGCATTTACAATTAAAAATTAAGCGGAATATATACGTAATTTTCTTGTTATTATACAAAATGCCTAACCATATATATGAAAATTATATCTCAATTGAATTAAAGATCATAATGTTATATTCAAGCTCGCGACATTATTCATTTTGCTTACTATTTTTTCGGTATGAACTAGATACATATATAATCTTTAATTTATGAAGATGGATAATTAAAAACGGGCAGACGTTTGTTGCTGTATCCCCATAGTATGTTACATTTTAACTTTACGATAAGATTCTAATACAAGACACATGAAAATTTTTTTAATTGGCCCAATGGCCGCTGGTAAAACTGCGGTTGGTCACAGACTAGCAACATTACTCAAACTTCGATTTTTTGATACTGATGCCTTGTTGCAGCAAGAACAAGGCCAGACTATGGTAGAGATTTTTAATCAAAATGGAGAGGCATATTTTCGGCGTTTAGAAGGCGATCTACTCGCCAAGATTACGTGTCAGCCTAATATAGTATTAGCAACTGGTGGTGGCAGTATATTATCTTTACAGAGCAGGAATTATTTACGCTGTCGTGGATTAGTGTGCTATCTACGCGTAGGCATGGAGCAGCAACTAACACGCTTGCAAAACGATAATACTCGCCCTACCTTGATAGGCCAACAGCGCGTAAAATTGTTACATAAAATGCAATTGCAACGGCAATTATTTTATAAATCTATTGCTAATATCAGTATCGACACTGATAATAAATCACCAGAGCATTTAGCCCAACAATTAGCCAGTTTAATAGAATGATTAAAATAGATAATATTTATATTGGTAGTGATTTATTTACCAGCGCTGACTTTGTTAAAATTGTTTTATCAAGCAAAGATATTTTAATTGTGACTGATAATATCATTGCAGGTTTACATTTGTCATGTTTAACTGCGGCATTGAATCTAACACCAGCACAAATACTGATTTTACAGTCTGGCGAGGAGTTTAAAACTTTTGCTACTGTAGAAAGCATCCTGCAGCGTTTATATACTCTTTGTTATGATCGGTCTGCTACCATTATAAGTTTGGGTGGTGGTGTTATTTGTGATGTAGTTGGTTTGGCGGCGTCTTTATACATGCGAGGCATAAATTGGTTACAAATACCAACTACTTTGTTAGCACAAGTTGATGCAGCCATAGGCGGTAAAACGGCTTGTAATTATTTAGGCATTAAAAATCTAATTGGTACGTTTTATTTCCCCAAACAGATTTGGATAGATTTACGTTTCCTCAGCACTTTGCCGTCACGAGAATATTTTAGTGGCTTAGCTGAGGTAATAAAATATGGTATGGCCTGTGATGCTAGTTTTTTTATATGGTTAGAAAACTATAAAGAACAAATTTTGCAACGTGAAGTGACAACTTTGCAATATATGATTCAACGTAGTTGTGAGCTTAAACAAAGTATAGTAGCTAAAGATCCTCACGATTTCGATACCAGGATGGTATTAAATTTTGGTCATACTTTTGCGCATGCCATAGAGGCTCTGACAGAGTACAAACTTTATTTGCATGGAGAGGCAGTTGCGTTAGGCATGTTGCTTGCAACTCATTGGGCGGTTAAACTTAGCATGATAGATAAAGAAGTATTAGATAGGCTTGAGCAGCTATTATTGTTTTTTGGGCTGCCCACTCAGATCGGCCGCCATTCGTACAACATTAATATGTTATGTAACTATATATCGCATGATAAAAAAAAGCGCGCTGGGATTTTTAGATTTATACTGCCATGTGCCTTAGGTGCTGTTACTAACGTAGAAATAGCAACTTTAGACAATTTAGAGGAAATTTTGCAAGAATATGCTTGATAATGAACATGACAATAGTCGCTGGGAACAGTGTCTCGAATTATTAACTCATCTATGCCAATATAGCGATAACATACTGCTGGTAACCGGTCCGCAAGGCAGTGGTAAGACATCTATGAGGCGTGCTTTGATGCGTGATGTTGCGGAAGAATTTTTCTTTTGCAGTGTGCAGGCTACCGAGAATTTATCTGCTGAGGATCTAACTCAACAAATAGAAACAGGGGTATTTGATGCCGTTGATAAAGATTTATTGTTGTTAATTGATGATGCAGAAAATTTATCATTGGAGGCTATAGCGGTTCTATTGCAAGTTAAACAAAAAATAGTTGTGCTGAACACACTACGTATAGTATTGTTCGCATCCGATGCATTACAACAAAAAGTTGCCAAAGCAGTATTTAAAACAGATTTTATTAAGAATGTTCACGCTATTGAGATTTCCACTATGAAAACAGAATTGACTACTAACAACTCTAAATTGTCACCCTTTACTATTGGTCTTACTATATGTTTTGGAGTTCTTTTTTGTGCATTAGCATTCCTCTGGCCAGACGCAGAAGAAAAAGCTCTAGATAATGTGACGCCGCAAGAATTGATTGCACAGGCATTACCACCAGCGCAAAAAACTTTGTTGGAATCTAATGTGCCAACGCCGCCAGAACCAATGGCAGATAATACGATTACTGTGGCTACAATGGAGCAGGTACCAGCAGATACCACACCAGCTGTAACCATCAACACGGAGATCATGCAGGCAAACGACACTACTGTTGTAGATGCAAATACAACGACAGTAGAGATAAATCATGGCGAACAAATTGCACAATTGGAACAAAAGTTATTAGTCGTGCAACAACAATTGCAACAAGAACAACAAGCGCGCAAAGCTATAGAAGCTAAATATAAAAAACTGGCAAATAATCCAAATCCAACGGCAGTTAAGAAAAACGTGACAAAGAAACCGTTATTTATATCAAAAAGAGAAAATCGCATTTTGGCTTTACCGAGTAAGAATTACACTTTACAACTATTGTGTGTTAATAGTGAATCTAAAGCACAAAATTTTATTAATAACCATGGTTTACAAGCAACTGCTAATTATTATAAAAGTAATATTAAAGGCAAAGACTGGTATATAGTAATTTATGGTAATTTTAATTCTAAAACAGCAGCGCAGATAGCTTTGGCTAAACTGCCATTGTCGTTAAAGAAATTACATCCATGGTTACGAGAATATACGAATATTCAAGCGGCAATTAAAAAACGTGCGTATCATGAATAAACCATTAAATGACCGTTTTTTGCGTGCTTTGCAGTGTCAGCCAGTTGATCGCACGCCAGTCTGGATTATGCGCCAGGCTGGCCGCTATATGCCAGAGTATCGTGATATCCGTGCCAAGCATGGTGATTTTTTAACTTTATGTAAAACTCCGGAATTAGCTTGTGAAATAACGTTGCTGCCGATTAAGCGCTTTAAATTGGATGCAGCAATATTGTTTTCAGATATTTTGATGATCCCCGATGCTTTAGGTTTAGGGTTAAAATTTGTGGCCGAAGAGGGGCCAAAGTTTCACAAAGTTATCAATAGTGCTGCTGATGTTGCGGCGTTACCGGAACTCGATCCAGAGACTGATTTAGCTTATGTTGGTAAAGCCATAAAACTATTACAGCATGAATTAGCTGCTAAAGTGCCGTTGATTGGTTTTGCTGGTAGCCCATGGACGGTTGCTACATATATGGTAGAGGGGCAGACTTCTAAACAATTTAATAAGATTAAAGGTTTGATGTACGCGGACTCAACAACATTGCATAAATTGTTATCACACCTTACTAGGCAAACGATTAACGCTTTGTTAGCACAAATTGCTGCTGGTGTGCATGCAGTGATGTTATTTGATACTTGGGGTGGGATCTTAAGTGAAGATTTATATAAGGAATTCTCTTTGCATTATATGGCGCGAGTTGTTGCCGCAATAAAAGCGGCATACCCCCAAATTCCAGTGATATTATTTAGCAAAAATGGTGGCAAATGTTTATTAGAGCTTGCCGCCACTGGCTGTAATGCCATAGGTTTGGACTGGACAGCAAATTTATCTACGGCTAAAGCAACAGTGGGAAATAAAGTATGTTTGCAAGGCAACATGGATCCAGCAGTGTTGTACGGTTCGCCAGAGCGAATTGTTAGCGAAGTGCAGAAGATTCTTGCACATTTTACTGATGGTGTTGCTCATGTATTCAATTTGGGGCATGGTATTCCGCCAGATATAAAGCCAGAGCATGTAGATATAATGTTAGATGCTATTATTGATTATCATACGGTGAAATTATGACTACAGTTGCTATTTTCCCTGGAACTTTCGATCCAATTACGTTTGGACATCAAGATGTGGTTATGCGTGCGACACGGATTTTTGATCAAATAATTGTTGGGGTGGCGGAAAACGTTGCGAAAGTACCGTTGTTTTCCTATGCCCAAAGAATAGAAATGGTAAAAAATGCTTTGACAGGCTATAACAATCTCCAAGTGCTAGGTTTTAGTAATTTGCTGGTCGATTTTGCCAAACAACATAATGCTCGGGTTATTATTCGTGGTGTTAGGGTTGCAACGGATTTTGAGCATGAATTACAACTGGCGGATATGAATCGTACTTTAGCAGCAGACATTGAAACGATATTTTTTTCGTCAGTCAAGCAATATGGTTATATTTCTTCTACTTTAGTTAAAGAAGTTGCATACTTAGGTGGTAATATTTCTGCTTTTGTTAATGCGGATGTAGCTAAAGCTTTGCGGGCAAAATAAATATGGCGTTAATAATTACCGATGATTGTATTAATTGTGATGTTTGTGAGCCAGCATGCCCTAATCAAGCTATCTCCATGGGTGCGGAATATTATGTAATAGATCCTTTAAAATGTACCGAGTGTGTTGGCCATTTTGCCGAACCGCAGTGTCAAATAGTCTGCCCGGTAGCGTGTATCTCCTTAGATCCAAATTGGCGGGAAACGCCAGAGGAGTTGCAGACTAAGTATCAGCGATTAGTTGATCAACGTTGATACTTAACTTGCGAGATTACATTCGTGGTTTTGGAGTGCTTTTCTTTTTCATATGCTCTGCAAAAAATTCTTTACCAATGGTTTCATGTACTATTTCTGTGAACATATGCGACAATTGCTCCTCCATAATGATATCTTTATTATCCCTATAAAATTGCATCAACTTGTATAAATCTATATTAAAACTATCATGACGCTCAGATTGATAATCCGTTCTAATTGTAGCAGATTCTCTTATAAATTTTTCTAGTGTTTGGGAACATGATATATATTTATACTCATAGCTGCCAACAAGGGAAAAAATAATATCTTTGTATTCGTTTTTACAAATATTTATATTGAGTGGTATATTTTTATTAGGAACTAACAACTGCTGCATAGCATCAAAATTCTCTTGCCATTCTTCAGTCAACATATGAAGATCAAGATTTTTAAATAACTCAATCACAAAATCAGCAACAATGTTGCGTGATTCTTCTGGCACCGTTTGTAATAAGGATAAGAAAATATGACTACGATCTTCTAACATGATTCCCTCTTATTTTTTGATTACATTTAAGACAAAATTAAAATTATTTAATGTTAAAAACAATTAAGGGCGTGGTTTAGGTCTTTTCGATGTATTTATGGTTGTGGGTGTATAATACTCACCAAACAGCTTTTGTGCATAACCATCGATTTCGTTTTGAACTTGGGCTTTAGTTATTTCATCTTTATTATGGGTATAAAAATTAATAATTTTTTCTAAATCCACATGGAATCGGTCGCTATCTGTTTTATATGGTGTACCGACACTGCCAATGCTGCGAATAAAATCATCAAGTAACGTGCAATATTCCGCCATAAGACTTTTAATTTTTTTGAGTTCATAACCTTCATAAAGGCAAGTGACAATATAGATATATTCTTTGTTGTGATAAATATCAACCGAAGTATCAATTCTTTGATTATTAGTAGGGTTGTTAAATGTGCTAGCAGTATCTAAAAATTCTTGCCATTCTTTCTCTATATCAGATTGTACTGATGGTTTTATGAGAGCAATAGAGGCATTTATAATAGGATTACGAAGCTCTGGTGGCAATGCACTTACTATTTTTTTTATATTTGCAAAATCTTGCATACTTATACTCCTTTATTTGACATGTGATTCCAATTAATAGCGTGGATATTAGCGCCCTGACATTGAGGGCAAAAGAAAGTATTTCTTTGCCCCAATTGTAAAGCTACGATCGGCGTCAGGCAGATTAAGCAGGGCTGATCTGCACGTCCGTAGACTTGTAATTTTTGGCTGAAATACCCTGGTTTGCCAGCGGCGTTAAAGAAATCTTTTAATGTAGTGCCGCCTTTAGCAATAGCTAACTTTAATATTTGCTTAATATGCTGTGCTAACTCATGGTATTTTTCCAGAGTTACTTGTTGTGCTGGGGTGCGTGGATCAATCTTGGCGGAGAATAAAGATTCGCTAGCATAAATATTGCCTACGCCAACCACTATCTTCGCATCCATAATAAAAGTTTTTACTGGAGTTTTTTTATTTTGTGCTTGTTGCCACAGGTATTTACCATTAAACATTTTAGAAAATGGTTCTGGACCTAAATCGCGCAATAGTTCATGTTCCAGTGCTGGGTTAGTTGTCCATAATATACAACCGAAACGGCGTGGATCAGTGTAACGTAGAATTCCGCCATGGGTAAAACAAATATCGACATGATCGTGCTTTTGTGCTGGCAACGCGGTATTTAACGCACCTAATCTCCCAGACATGCCTAGATGTATAATCATAGTACCAATATCAAAATTTAATAGCAGGTACTTTGCGCGCCTCTCTATAGAACGTACTGTTTGTCCTGGTAAAATTTTGGCAATGTTTTGCGGAATTGGCCAACGTAATTTAGGCGCTCTAATTACAATAGAACTAATAGTCTGTTGGAGCGCTATGGGAATTATCCCGGCTTTGGTCGTTTCAACTTCTGGTAGTTCTGGCACGTAGGTAGCCCCTCATAGGTATGCGGTATTGCAGCAGTGTAAATCTCGCCGTAATAAAAGGCAAGAAGAAGTGTAGTTTTATCAAATTATATGGGATTTTGACATGCTCTAGGGGTGCATATTGTCCTTACGTTCTGTTTGAGTATTTTCTATTCCCAAGGCATTACCAATAGCAGCAATAAATTCTTTTTTTTTGTCACCGTTAAAATCATCAAATAAGTCAATTGTATCATTTCGCACATTTTTACTTATGTAAGTTTCAACTATATCGAGAGCATAATTTTTAACATGGGTAGGATCATTAATTGCAATTGTTATCTTGGGTAAGAGCATTACTGGATCATTTTCCATAATCTGCTGGTTAGTGTATGGTAAAGCATCGGTATATTTCTCTGAATTATCCGTGTCGATCGTGTTTGCTGTAGGTGGTAATTCAAAGCCTTCATCTGAAATATTGGTGGCTTGGGGGATATCGTTTGTTTGGTTTTCCATTTCTTCTTCCACGCTAATTGCATTTTCTGGGATTACATTTGGTGTGTACATAACTGCATAATCCGGTGCGGCGGTGTTATTTAAACCTACAATTGCCTTGCAATAATTCTCCATGGCATTATTGGTGGAAAGTGAACTCAGAGCCATAGGCAGTATATACTTCTCCATGCTCTCCAGAACCGTTATAGGGGCTATTTTTGTTATCTAGATTATTATATAAATTGATTATTATTTTATATAATTCATGTTTGACTTCCGTGTAATAATCTTTTGAGTTAATTATTGCAAATAAAATATCTATACAGCTAGGCAAAGACCAGTCTGACCTCGTTCTATTATCGTATAGTTTAGCTGTAACATTATTCATAATTAATGTGTTGTTCTTAATATTGTCTGTTAATTTTAATATATTATTCTGCATGAATTGTTGCATGGTTTCTGGAGGTGGCGTATTTTTATTATTTTTTCTTTTTTTAAAAAAATTTAACATATTCATTTATTTCCTAACTTGTAATTTATGTGAATTAGTCATATTAATTTAAAACCGCAAATCATCTTCCTCATAATCGTACTCTTCGCTGATATTGCTAGTTGGAGTTACCTTTACCTTGATCTTATCTTTGCTAAGTGGTGGATCTTGTAAGGATGTAGCTTGCATTTGAAACTCATTGTCAGCCGGGGCATTGAGTAAGTGCATAACGGTACGGCTAGCGTGTGCTACAGCACGCTTGGCACGTTCCTCGATAATTTTACGTTGCTGTACTTCTTTTTGCCAACCTTGTTCGGCTTTAGTGGCGCGTTCCATGGCATCATTTAGTTTACGTTCGGCAATTTTACGTAAATCTTGCTCTGAAGCAATGATAGCTTTTAGTTTATCGCGCTGAGCGTTAAAATCATTAACGATTTGTTCTTGACTGGTGTTTTTTTGCGTCAAATCTTTAATTTTTTCTTCTAGTTTATAAATTTCATTAGTGCATTGCCGATGTTCTTGATCGATTTTAATAAAATTGCCGTTTAAATCTTCAAATTGCTTTTGTATTATAGCGCGTTGCTGTTCAGCAGAATTTTTATTTTCTTCTAGTTTGCTTAGTTTTTCAGTTGCTTCATTTAGTTGTCGTTGAAATTGCGTGGCTTTCTCAGCCAATTGATACGCGTGTTGCGCTTTTTCTTCCGCGGATAAACGGGCGAGGCGCTCATTTTGTAATTCAATTTCGGCATTATTTGTTTTTAGCATCGATTCTTTAGCAATAGTTTCGGCCTTGCGACGTAATTGCGATTCTTCTTGTTGTGCTAAAGCTGCTTGTTTAGCTTGATCCATTGCGGCAACAAATTGTTCCTCGGCAATTCTGGCTTGCTCTATTGCTTGACGTAAACGGGTTTCAACGATTTGCAGTTGTTGTGAGCTAGCTTGTTTGGATACTTCTGCTTGTGCAGCACGCTCATAGGCTTCGGAGATTCTTAAGTTACTGGTTAGAGTACTTAGTTTTTGTTCGCGTGCCTTTAAATCAGACAATAAAGAATTTATTCTTTTGCTAGATTGGTTATCGTCTTTGGCAGTTATTTGTTGTGGTTGAAAGAATCCACCTAATAGTACCTGACTACCTGAGCGATCGGAAATTTGTTCCAACAGTAATCTTTTTTGCTCTTTGGTCTGGCGAATTTCTTGTTTTAGATTTGCGGCTTCGGTATTTGTTTGTACTTCTGCATCCAAATCAAAGCCTAAATCGAAATCTAAGCTAGCAGCAGTTTTAGGTAGGTCATCTGTAAAGTTAAATTCTGGGTAAAATGAATTTATATCAGTAGTTGGTTCGGAATCTATATCGATATCAAAAAATATATCAGCAGAGTCTGTATTTGCTTCTTGTACAGCATTTTCTAATAGCGCAGTCTTCCATGGTCGATGGGCGCGTTTTTTAAAAGTTCTGCTGCTAATTTTTCTACTTCCTTCCGACATAGACTTCTCCAGATCTTTGGTACCATATTTTAAATTTTAATAGGACTTGTCCAAAATCGCCATAAACCTACGCAAATTAATAATAAAGGTATGGCTATAGTGAATATGTACTGATATAACCAGCGATCTAAATTGCTAGGAATATAACTAATATGGTTGTTGTCTGTCAGCCCAAAGTTGTAGGTTTGTTTAGTTTGCGTAGCCCAGCTGACCATATTGTTGGCAATTTGCTTATTAGCATACAATTTGATGTATTTATTAAGAATAAAACTGCTATCGCCAACCACCAACGCTCGTTGTTGTTGATTATTAATTTGGCGTTGCAATGTAAATGCTAGATTCAATGGGCCACGGTATTCTTGATTGCTTTGTAAAATATTTATATCAGCTGTTTCTGGGCCAGCATAGGACCATGTATCATCGTTTGTATTTAGCATGGCAGTTTGTTCCCAGCCATTGGCTTCGTATAATACATGTAAATGTGCTGACCAAGGAAAGATTGTAGCCGCAGTTAACGATTGTGTAATGCTGTTAGTCGGATAGTCGGTAATAATCTTGATTGCTGGATGTGGGCTACCTAATTTTAAACTAGCAGGATCAATTGCCACGCCTTTAGATGGCTTAAGACCAAATTCTTCACTTAGAAAATCAGTGCTAGCTGAATTAGGCTCGGTAAACCACAATAAATTCCCGCCAGTGGCAAGATAATTATGTAATAATTGTTTTTCTAATGGTAATAAACTTTGTTGCGGGTTTACTACTACCAAAATTGCTGTGTTTTGCGGAATTGCTTGCTGTTGTGCTAAATTTAAAGTGGCAATCGCCATGCCTTGTTCCATAAAAGTTTGGACAAAATCGCTTAGACCTAATTCTGTTTGATCGAGAGGATCGATTTCTTGATGACCAGTTAAAAACACCAACCAACGATCAGTGTTGGTTAAAGTTTTTTGTAACAAAGTGCTGATAGTTTGTTCGGACAAGTTATCGTAGTTGATATCAATGCCTTGGGTGGCATTTTTATATTGGATAACAATGTTTTGATCAGTATACAATTTTAATTTCATTGCTTCATGCGGAGATATTGTTTGGTTAGGTAAAGATGTTTTTATATGGATGGATTTTTGTTGATAATTATTTAATAACATGGCACAAGTATTTAAAAAATTTACATCTTTGCTGTAGACAGTGATTTGCAATTCATCTTGTATTTTGGTCAGCAGATCTAAAGATTCTTTGCTTAAAGAAAATTTATTAACACTAGTTACGTCCCAAATATATTTGTTGGTGATGGTGGTTACAGATATTATTAATAATATACTGCAGAATATAGCCAGTAGAATTTTTTTAACCATGTTGTCGCCTTTGCTCTAAACGCATGCTGCCTATACTTAAAAATCCGATAATCATTAGTAAATATACGGCTATGGCACGCGGATTAATAATGCCAGCGAGGAATGGTTTGAGTGGATATAACAGACTAAACATTTGCATGAATATTCCGTAGCGACCCATGTAATGAGCGGCCCATTCGAGTAAAATAGCTGTCAATAAAGCCAAAAATATAAGCACGTTAGCGCGAGATACATTTTGCATATAAGTAGCTAATCCAAGGCAAATAGCTAAAGCGGTATTTAACATTAGATACACGCCACACAATATGGAAAAGAATTGGCCCCAATCTAACAAATTAGGTTTAATAATTGTTAATGGCATGCAGCTGATCCAACTTAGCAATAACAATAATACAATACTACCGCTACAAAATTTAGCGAGCATAAGTTTGGAGAGTTTAATTGGCGCGCAATAAAAATTTAACATGGTACCTTGTTGTTTTTCGGCGCAGATAGTCTGTACTGCGAACATTGGTAATACTAGTAATACCATTAAGCTGAAGCTAGCATAAAAGGGATGCAATACTTCTTCCGTAATACCATAGTGTAATCCTTTGCTATTAATTTGTAGCTTTAAAAAGCTGTTTATTAACCAATTAAATATTACGGCTAACATGGTTTGCAAGACTGCTAAGCAGTACCAAATTTTATGATTGGCAATTAATCGCCGTAGATCATGTTGTATAATCGATTTGATGATGCTCATGTTTAACCTGATTAAGTTTAATTGGTAAGATCATTTGCTGTAATTTCCCAGCGTGTATTTTTAACATGTAATCACAGATAGCGATTAAATCAGAATATATGTGACTCGCAAATACAATTGTTACTTGCTGTTGTCGTAATACTTGTAAATGCGTAATAAAATTTGCACACTGTTTTTCATCCAAACCGTTGGTTGGCTCATCTAGGATTAAAATTTTTGGTTTGTGCAGTAATGCTTGTGCCAAATTTAGGCGTTGTTGTAATCCCTTAGATAGTTGGTTAATGTAACAATTACGCATCGGGCTTAATTCAAACAGCAACATGATTTCTTCTATTCGGACGTTAATATCAGCCATGGGTATTTGTTTTAAGCGCGCTATGAAGTTTAAATAGCCATATACGGTATCATTGGGGTATATTGGTGGTGTATCTGGTGCGTAGCCAATCATGTTGCGCAATTGTTGCGCCATATTAGGATCATGCCAGGAGTAGTTATTAATTAATAATTCTCCAGATTCACTACTTTTAAGTCCGCATAATAACTTCAAAAATGTGCTTTTGCCAGCACCATTGATGCCAGTAATAACAACCGTTTGCCCAGCACCGATGGTGGCATTGGCGGCGTCGAGAATAATCTTGTGTCCGCAATGAATAGTTACTTGTTGTAAATTGATAAAGTTATGGTTCATCCATATATTATAATCTAAGGTTGAAGACCTGAGGGTCACGTGTTATATACGGTGTAAATAAAGTATCTGGGGGATTATGATGTTATATGGCTACCTGAATTTGCCTTGGTGGGGTTATGTGATCTACACATTGATGTGCACACATATCACTATTGCAGCGGTAACGATTTTTTTACATCGTTGCCAAGCCCATAGAGCGCTAGAACTACATCCAGCGATTAGTCATTTTTTTAGAGCATGGCTGTGGTTAACTACGGGCATGAATACCAAAGCTTGGGCAGCAATTCATCGTAAGCACCATGCTAAATGTGAGACTGATAGCGATCCGCATAGTCCACAGATTTTAGGTTTAAAACAAGTGTTATGGGAAGGCGCGGAACTATATAAGGCCGAAGCTAAGAACAAAGAAACTTTAGAGCGTTATGGTAAAGGGACGCCAGATGATTGGATTGAGCGCAATATCTATACACCTTATTCAAGTCGTGGTTTTTTAATAACATTGGCTGTTAACCTGTTTTTGCTGGGAATTCCAGGGGTTACGGTTTGGGCGATACAAATGGCCTGGATCCCATTTTTTGCCGCCGGCGTAATTAATGGTGTCGGTCATTATGTTGGCTATAGAAATTTTGAGTGTCCAGATGCATCGAATAACATTTTGCCATGGGGGATTTTAATTGGTGGCGAAGAGCTACATAATAATCACCATACGTTTCCGACATCAGCTAAATTGTCAGTAAAGTGGTGGGAATTTGATATTGGTTGGTTATATATTAAAACCATGTCTATGCTCGGTTTGGCGAAGGTAAAACGTTTACCGCCTAAAGAAAAGCTAATTCCAGGCAAACTAAAGATCGATATTGATACTTTAAGTGCGGTAATTAATGGCCGCTTTCAATTGATGTCGCAATATACCAAGAAAGTATTAATGCCTATTTTTAAACAAGAAAAGGCTACCGTCGAAGTGGCCGGTGCTATTGGTGGCATTAAAACCAGTCTGATTCGTGATGATTCCTTGGTAGATGCTGCACAACGGGAAAATTTAGAGCAGTTTTTAGATCAGACCCAGCAGTTGAAAGTGGCTTATCAGTTCCGCAAGAAGCTACAAGACATTTGGGCGAAGACTACTGCGACGCAGAAAGAGCTATTGGATGCACTACAAGACTGGTGTAAACAAGCTGAAGCTACTGGCATTAAGTGTTTACAGGACTTTGTTGCTTATCTACAGAGCTATACTTTAGCAATGCAGGCATAATTTCCTAATGCCAAAACAAAAGCCCCGCATGGGCGGGGCTTTATAGAACAAAAAGAAAAAACAGGATTACTTGATTTTCTTTTCTTCAAACCATTCATGTTTACGGGTAATCGGATCATATTTACGTAAACGCAATTTGCCAGTACCGTTATAACCACCTTCCATACGCGGATTCTTTTTGGTTGTATAAAAATAGGCAGATGCAGTTGATACTAAACGTACCAGGGTAATCTTTTTCTTTTTTGATGCCATTTGCTATCTCCCTAAATTACTTGTTCGCGATTTTGTAAATCGGCCAAAACTGCTTCTATACCACGTTTATCAATAATACGCATACCTTTGCTAGATACTAGTAATCTAACAAAACGATTTTCGCTCGGCACCCAAAAACGATGCCAGTGTAAATTCGGTAGGAAACGTCTTTTTGTATGGCGCTTGGAGTGGGATACGTTGTATCCGGACATGGGGCGCTTGCCAGTTATTTGACATATTCTGGACATTCCTAATCTCCTGCTAAAAAATGTTGGACCTTGAATCAAGACAGGAAATCTAGCAAAATTTTGTCCATAAATCAATAGCTGGCTGTATAGGTGTATAGTCAAGTATTGCTAAATTACAATAAACTCGACAATTCCTCTAAATGGTCCTGTTCGTCCTCAATTAAGTCCTCAATAGTACGGTAGAGGATAATATTGTCCTTTGGCACCATGTGTAATATTTCAGTATAGGCGGCAATGGCATCTGATTCTTCACGCATATTTATCTTCAAGATGGTTTCTAAATCATAGCCTGCTTTGAGGTCTTCTAGTGACACATTCATTGATGGCTTTCCCCCCAAGGCAATTATACGGTCGCGTAATTTGGCCGCATGTTTAGCCTCATCTCCAGCTATTTCTTTGAGTCTAGAGCTGATCGCTTCTGAAGACGGGCCAGTGACAACTGCAGCATGTGTGGAGTAGCGGATATAGCAGGCGTGCTCTTGTTCTAGAATACGATTTAATTTATCAAGCAGATTGAAATCGTTGGCCATTTTAACCTCCAATGTTGTTGTGTACTTTAGATTTTACCATAGTCGTCAGTGCTCTGCAGGATGCTTTCTGTTATATTGCCCCTCTGTTATAGTATCCCATGAATTATTCCTTGGAAATTATTATGAGCACTTTGAGTAATAGAGTTAAAATGCGGATTGTGAATGATAAGTTAGGCACTGAGATTCCATTGCCTAGCTATGCTACTGATGGCGCAGCTGGGTTAGACTTGCGTGCGTGTATTGATAGTCCGTTAGAAATATTACCAGGGCAAACGGTTTTAGTGCCAACTGGCTTGGCAATCTATTTAGAAGATACTAATTATGCAGGTTTAGTACTACCACGTTCTGGGCTAGGTCATAAGCATGGTATAGTATTAGGCAACCTGGTTGGATTGATTGATGCTGATTATCAAGGAGAATTAATGCTTTCTTGTTGGAATCGCAGTGATACGCCATTTACGATTAATGTTGGTGAGCGTTTAGCCCAATATGTAATTGTACCGGTAGTGCAAGCTAAGTTTGAACTGGTAGATAGTTTTGTCGCGACCGAGCGTGCTGCTGGTGGCTTTGGTCATACTGGTAGGATATAAAAAATGCAAAATATAGCAGCAGAAATTTTTCGTGCCTACGACATTAGGGGTATAGTTGATCAAACCCTAACAGATAGCGCGGTGTTTAATATTGGTCGCGCATTAGGCACCAAAGTATTAGTGTTAGGCGGCACCAAGATGGTCATTGGTAGAGATGGGCGCTTGTCGGGAGTGCGGTTATCGGAGCGTCTTGCTGCAGGCATAATGTCTACTGGTTGTAGCGTTGTGGATATAGGTTTGGTGCCAACCCCAGTGTTATATTTTGCGACCAAACATTTACAAATTTCTTCTGCCGTTATGTTAACCGGCAGCCATAACCCACCAAATTACAATGGTTTAAAGATTATATTGAATGATATTACCATTTATGGTGCAGCGATTACCGAGTTATTCGATATTATCATGCATGAAAATTTTTCTAGTGGTAATGGGTCGTATAGTACTATAGATATAAATGCCGCATATATAGAAGCTGTAAAACAAAATGTAACAATTAGTCGCAAATTAACGGTAGCAATTGATTGTGGTAATGGTGTTGCTGGTGCAGTAATGCCGCAGCTATTGCAAGCTATGGGTTGCAACGTAGTGCCGCTATATTGTGAGGTAGATGGTAATTTTCCCAACCATCATCCTGATCCTAGCGATCCACATAATTTGCAAGACTTAATAGCTGCTGTAAAGAACAAGAAAGCTGATATAGGCTTAGCCTTTGATGGTGATGGTGATCGCCTCGGCATTATAGATAATAATGGCAAAGTAATATGGCCAGATCGTGCTTTGATGTTGTTTGTACAAAATGTCTTGGCTGCCAATCCAGGGGCAACTATTATTTATGATGTCAAATGTAGTCGTGATGTCGAACATATAATTAGAGAACATGGTGGTGTACCATTAATGTGGAATACTGGCCATTCCTTGATTAAAGCCAAAATGCGTGCCACCGGAGCATTATTAGCTGCAGAAATGAGCGGACACGTGTTTTTCCAAGATCGTTGGTATGGTTTTGATGATGCCTTGTATACAGCAGCGCGCTTGCTAGAGATTTTGAGTGCCTATACTGCCAATAGTGCGGAAATTTTTGCACAGTTGCCAGAAGCTGTTAGTACGCCAGAGCTAAATATTACAGTGACCGAGACTAGTAAATTTACGATTGTGCGTGATTTAATGCAACATACGCTCTTCGCTGATGCATGTAAAATTATTGCTATCGATGGGATGCGTGTTGAATTTGTCGACGGTTGGGGATTAGTTAGACCATCTAATACTACGCCAAAATTGGTGATACGTTTTGAAGCAATTAGTAATTGTGTCTTAGAGCGCATAAAACAGCAATTTAGAGTTGCATTGTTAGATGTTGCTCCAGGGTTGAGCGTACCATTTTAGAAGAATGGACTTTTATTATCACGAGGACTGGATGATCTAGATCTACTCCTAAATGTTGCAGCGGAGTCTTTCCTCTGGAGATCTTTGATTTCTTGTCCAGTCTCTTTTCTAATTCGTTGTTCTGCTTGGTCAAGTTCTGCTTGAGTGTAGAGATTAGGTGCTACCTTGAGTAGTTCTTGGGCAAATTCCATATGTCCATTTTCCAACGCTATATCCATGATAGTTTTGTCTTTACTGCCACTAGCTTTTAGTTCAAAAATATCCGTGACTTTATATGTGCCTGTATATCCAGAATAATTAAGTTGAGCGAATTCACGTAGTAATTCTATATTGCCGAGGATAGCTAAATAGTCCATGGGTTGCATATCATATTCATCAATCACATTGGTATAATCTTTAAAGCTATTTATTTTAGGTGGCTTTTTTTGTATTACAGATTCTAAATAATTGCGAATACAGGTTATAATTGGATTATCTTTATTTGTATCATGGACACTGGTTTCGTCAATAATATTATCTACATCCATTTCTAGTAAATGTGCAAACAAGTAATTTAAGGCATTCCCAGAATAGTTATTTATTCTTTCAGTACGCATACCTTGCATCCAAGCTGGATTTTTATCATTGAGATGAAATATTAATATATTAAAAATATCAAATCGATTATTTCTGATCGCGCCAAGTAAAATGGTATCTGTTTGTTGCGTTCCGTCCCAGATAGATAAATTTTGATTATTATTTAATATCTCAAGTACCTTGCCTATATCCCCACTTGTTACTGCACGATATAGATCAGAATAGTTTTCTGGATGCAGCTCTTTGAATGTCACTATTGAAGAATCATCTTTATAAGACCATTGATAGGCCGCGGCAGATTTTTCTTTATAATAAGAGTTACTTTCTAGCCAAGCTGGTACCCATGGGATTAATGCCTGTTTTTCCGCTGCTAAATGGTAATAGTAATGTCCTAACACATTTATTAATAAATTTATGTGTTCATTAACTGGACGATCTTTAACTAATATAGCCGGGATGTTTAAATATGCTTCGAAGTCTTGTAGACTAAAAGGTAAACCATTATCAATATGCAGGCATAAGATGTTCCATAAATTGTGTATGCCACCTCTATCTATAGCGTCTTTACAACTAATATTGAACGATATAGGTTGTAATTTTCTAATAATAAATTCGGTAAAATAGTGTTTATAAAAATGAAATAATATTGCCTGCCGTTGTGACATAGATATTTTTTCTATGGAATGATCTGCGTTTGATCCAAGTATATCTGTAAGTGCTTGTTCAAACAATGGAGCTATTTCTTTATGCAAATCATCTATATTTTCAAATAGTTTAGCTTTGATTCGATTCGAGATGTATACATCGTGTTTATTGTTTTTAATGCTGTCTATTATTTCTTCTAAAAGTACATCATAAGGTTGAAAATTTTCTTGTAGTTTATTTTTTAGTAATGGTTTGCCATGTTTTTTATCAAACCCTTCCACAAAATACTTGTTATCCGCTGGTAAAGTAATAAGCGCTACATGTGAATTTTCCTCTATTCTTTGTAGGACCAAAAAACGGTTGTGTTCGATCAACCTTTCATTAAAGATTGCAGGTTTTTTGCTTTTTTCTGTATCATCTTTTAATTTCTGTAAATTTATATATACATAATCAATTTTTTCTTTATCTTGATTGTTTCGACTATTTGCGGTTAAAAAATTTAAAAAACTTTGTGAGACTGAGGAAGATAGGCGACCAATTTTTGTGTCTAACTTGGTCATGTTACGATGACTGGTTACAGGCGTGCCTAAACGACGACGCACGGGACGTTGCGTATTGCCAAGCTTTTCATCGTATGCATAAGGGATATTGTTGTACAATGTAGGCGCGTAGTCAAAACCTAACAATCCGCTGAAAAGTTTAGACAGATTTGATTCCGGGTGTGTCAGCGCAGTGAATGTTGCGTGATTACCGCTTTCATTAAAAATGCCGAGAGTTTTTTCGCCCAATATTTTTTGAAATCTATCACGACTTTTTTCTTTGGGGCTAATAATTTCACCCAAATGTTTGTACATGGTTTCTGTTTCTAATTTTTTACTAATCACATCAATCAAATATAAATTCTCATTAAATAATGCAGTATAAATTTTATCTAAATTTGGAGTATTTATACTTGGATCTAATCTTATGTTGTCGCTTGAGAATACTGTCATTAGATTGGTATAAATAAGTTGTGCATCATTTGGATTTTCTATTTCAAATATATGATTACTATTGCAAGACAGTGCTAGTATTTTTCCGAGAATTATCTTAATGTTTTCAATTTCTTTTTGTGGACAGACTAATTGGATTAGTTCTTTTTGAATTTCAAGCAAATTATTTAGATTATATTTTTCTTCACTAAAACCAAGTTGCTTGGTAAAAGATTTTAAAAATTCAAGCGCAGCTATATCATTGACACGAATTTTTTTTTCTGATGTCGAACTGCTACTAAAGGATAACATGTCTAAACCTATAACTTTTATTATGCGATCATAAATAACAGTATAGTACGTTCAGTTAACAGTCTGAGATATGGTGTATCTACAAATTAAGTTGTTTGAGACTTTAATAGTAATTGCCGGTTGTATTTTTCTGCCATAAATAAGGCTAAGCCGATGAGTGACATGCCTATAATTAAACGCGTTAGATTAGTACTTTCATGGAAAAATATAATCGATACCACAATTGCTAATGGTGACTTTAGGTTATTAAATACCGCCAAAGTAGCAGTATTGGTAGTCACTGCACCTTTGTTCCATAAAAAGAAACATATACCGGAGGCTATTGTACCTAAGTAAATTAAAACTAATAATTGCTTACCAGTTATTAGATTAGCACTATGCCAACCGGTAGATAAACTGGTAGCAACAGCAGCGGTTGCTAATGCTCCAGCAAATAACAACGCATATACTGCTAGGTCACGTAATTGTGTCTGCTGCGCGCGTAATCGCTTATAAGCGACTTGGCCAAACGCAAAACTAACATCAGATCCTTGCACCAGCAAGAAGCCAAGTAAAATATCGGTCTGGAAGATATTTTTGTAATAAATTACTGCGCCACCAAGCATGGCGAGCAATGCCACTTGCAGGTAGTACCAGTAAAATTTTTTTTCAAATAAATTATTAATTAATATCACATACAGTGGTGTAAAGGTTGTAAACAGGGCCGCTTGGTATGCGTCTAAATATTTAAATGAGCGCAAGAAACATAGATACATAACACCATATTGGATGGCGCCAATAAGCATTAATTGCCAGATTTGTTTGAAGTGGATGTTTTTTAGCCGTAAGAAAGGTGCAAATACAAGCAAGGCAAACAACATTCTGCAACAAGTAACAAAATTGGGATCGAGGCTACCAAGGTTGGCTTTAATTAAGCCATAGGAAAAAGCCCAAACTAAGGAGGTTAGAATTAAATACCCCATAAACTAACAACCATGTTAAACAACAACAGGCGCTAATATTAACAGATAACCCTGCGCTGTGCCACGCTAACTAAAGAAACTGAGGCTCTTATTCGGCATATTGGAGCCACCAGAGATAATAAAAGCCATGGCTTCTTCAAAAGTCCAATCTAAAGCGATGGTTTTTTCTATGGGGACGATTTCTAAATAGCCAGAAGTCGGATTAGGCGTGGTCGGCACAAAGACTGATGCCAAGGTTTGTTTGGTTTTTGCATCTTGCATGGTTTTAATAATAAAACCGATAGTTTTCATATCATTAGATGGAAAATTTATCAGTACTACTTTTTGCTCGCCTTTATCACCACTATTAAAGGTTTCTGCTAATTGTTTGATAGACTTATAAACTGAGCCAATTACCGGAATATTTTTTAAAGTATTGTTGATAAAGTTAAGCAATACTTTGCCTAGCCACATGTTGGTTAGAACACCAATCATGTAAATAATAGTTAAGCTAAGGAAGAAGCTTACTATATACATAACGTACTTATTAGAGGTAATTGGGAGATAGGCAAGCAATGGGTAGGAAAACTTTGCTAATAGGATAAATATTATATAAGCAAAATAAATGGTTATCCATAAAGGCAACAATACAAACAAACCTATGATAGTGTTACGTTGAATATCTAAAGCCATTGCGCCCTCTAACTGATTTTTTCATAGTATGATTGTAACGGCCATAATATGCAAGGGAAAAATCAATTTGATTTAGAACGTAGCGCTGTTAAAGATTGGAATATGCGATCTTCTATAAGCCTAGCAATTATTTTCATGTCGTTCTCGCAGATAATCTTACAGATGAGTATAAGATAATCTTATATTCAAGTTAAGATATGGAGCTTGTCTGCGATCTTCTTTACATAAAAAATGGAAAAAGGTATAATTCCAACTTTTTGCAAGGTAAAAAACATAATGCGACCAAGTGGCCGAGAAGCGAACGAACTGCGCGATATTAAAATTACTAGAAATTACACCAAACATGCGGAAGGCTCCGTATTGGTAGAATATGGTGATACCAAGGTGATTTGTAACGCGAGTATAGTGTCTGGTGTGCCGCGCTTCTTAAAAGGTACTGGTCGTGGTTGGATAACCGCTGAGTACGGTATGTTACCGCGTTCAACTAATGAGCGCATGCCGCGTGAGGTTACGCGCGGTTCACCTGGTGGTCGCACTATGGAGATTCAACGTTTAATCGCGCGTGCTTTGCGTACCGTCGTAGACATGGATAAGATCGGTGAAAATACCATTACAATTGATTGTGATGTGATTCAAGCCGATGGTGGTACCAGAACAGCTAGTATCACTGGTGGTTGTGTCGCTTTGGTTGACGCTATAAATCATCTCAGAAAAACTGGGCAATTGAAAGTAGATCCATTAAAAACTCTAGTTGCATCAGTATCGGTAGGCATATTTAAGAGCAATGTGGTTTTAGATTTGGATTACGTTGAAGATTCTAATGCTGAAACTGACATGAATGTGATAATGACTGAAAAAGGTGAGTTTGTGGAAGTGCAAGGCACCGCTGAGGGCAAACCATTTAAGCAGCAAGAATTGAATAACATGTTGGCCTTAGCGCAGCAGGGGATTCAGCAGCTGATTTTGCGGCAGCGAGAAGCGTTGGGGATATAGCGCCAGTTATATTTTTTTGCTGCTTGAGCGTCTTTTTAAATTAGGCCTTTCTGGTTGAATATCTTTTGTTTTATCATTAAATGTCTGCAATAAATCTGTCAAATCATTTTTGTATTCTTTCATCGTGCTTTGCATGAAATCACCAAATTTGACATCATGTCCATCTACACTGTGTTTAGTTGATATGCTCTTTAAAAAATTTCTCAATGATGGTGCAGTGAATTTTGCAGTGGTATTCTCTGCTGGTATATAAGGTTGATTAGTTTTTTCTTTTTCTATAGCTGTGTCTAAGTTTTTTAAATTTACTAGTGCTTCAATATAGTGGTCTGTATAATCCTTGACCTTCCAATCATTTTCTTTACTTACTCTCCAGGAATTTGCAATTTCTGCGGTGTGCACATCAAAAGCGTCTATAGCTAGCACCAGGAGCGTTTGCCTTATTTCCTTGGGGATATCTGCTGATTTGCTTGCTTTTAGAAATTTTTCCATTAGTGTTCGAAGAAGTTCTAAAGTTTTTACGGTTTGTTCTTCATTATTTAAGGACTCTGTATCTTGTGGTTTTGGTGCAAAATGGCCAAGTGTCTCGACTACGCTGTTTATTACAAATGAATTTAGTAGTTGAGAATTTTTTTCTCTAGCTTCTTCATTCATTTCTTTGTTAAGAACAATATCAACTATTTGGTGTGCCTCTGGATGAGCGGCTGTATTTAGGATAGAATCCAACATATCTTCAAAAGACATATTGTCATAATTATTTTCATCGTCTTTTTGTTTATTACCACTACCACCGAAAATCAGGTTTTTTGCCATAAAACACACCACATTATTTGATTAATACATAGTTATATAAACGAAGTATAGCAAACAAGGATATGTTTATGGTGTTTGTTGTTTATGTTTTATATTAGGTATTTAGGTGTATATAATCTCGGCAACACCTTAACATTTAATCAAGTGTATAATCGACAATTAGCGGTGCATGATCCGAAAATTTTTCTTGGCGGTATATTTCAGTGCGCGCAATTTTGTCCGCAAGATCTGGCGTCACCACCTGATAATCAATACGCCACCCGGTATTATTTTCCCAAGCTTTACCGCGATTTGACCACCAAGTGTATTCAACTTTATCCGGATTAAAGTATCGATATGCATCGATAAATCCTACCTCGTTAAATACGGCGTCTAACCATGCGCGTTCTTCCGGTAAAAAACCAGAATTTTTTTGATTGCTACGCCAATTTTTTATATCCATTTTGGTGTGTGCGATATTCCAATCACCGCATAGTATATAACTGCGTGACTGTTTAATTTGTCGTTTTAAGATCGACAAGTAGTGATCTAAAAATGCAAATTTAATCGTTTGGCGTGCCTCACCGCTAGTGCCAGATGGTAAGTAAAGTGAAGCGATATGTAATTTGCCAAAAACTACCTCTAGATAACGTCCCTCTGTATCAGAGATATGCCAACCTAGATTTTCAATAATGTGGTCTGGTTGCTGTTTGGAATATATTGCCACACCACTATAACCTTTTTGTTCCGCACATGCATAATAGCTATGATATCCAGCTGGATGAAATACTTTAGATTGTAAAAACTCTTTATCTGCACGTATTTCTTGTAAACAGATAACATCGGCATTTTGTTTTGCTAACCAGCTAAAAAACCCTTTGTTAGTGGCAGATCTGATGCCGTTTAAATTCATGCTGATGACGCGCATTTTGCTTCCTTAAGTTTTTACTAGGCAGCATTTTAGAGTAATATATATTTTTGCGCCATTGGAAAAAGCTGATATGGGTATAGCACAAGGATCATTGTTTATAATTTCTGCGCCGTCGGGAACTGGTAAAACCAGTTTGGTAACCGCGTTGTGCAGCAAATTAAAGAATATTAAAAAATCTATTTCCCACACTACTAGGGCCATGCGTCCTGGTGAACAGGATGGTGTGCATTACAATTTTGTGAGTATGCAGCAGTTTGAACAAGAATTAGCGCAACATGTATTTTTAGAACACGCTCAGGTCTTTGGTAATTATTATGGTACTTCCCAGCAATTGGTAACGCAAACCTTAAGCACAGGCACCGATTTAATCTTAGAAATAGATTGGCAAGGCGCACAGCAAATTAGGGCCAAAATGCCAGACGTGGTCTCAATTTTTATTTTACCGCCTGGACCAGATGCCCTACGCCAACGCCTGACCACGCGTAACCAAGATCAAGAGCATAATATCCAATTACGCCTAAATGAAGCAAAAATTGAAGTCGGCCATTATACTGAGTATGATTACTTGGTGATTAATGATGATTTTGAGACAGCCTTACAACAATTATTGGCTATCGTCATAGCAGCTAGGCAGCGAGTCTCGCATCAACAGCAATTATGGCAAGATTTGCTAGACAAATTTAACAAAACAGCTTGAAGAAATATTGGTCAAGTTGTATGATAAATAACTATCAATAAGGGGTATTAAATGGCAAGAGTTACTGTAGAGGACTGTGTAAAGCAGATCCCAAATAGGTTTGAATTGGTATTAGCTGCCACAAAAAGAGCAAGAAAGCTAACCAACGGCGCGGTGCAGCCGTGTTTAGATTGGGAAAATGATAAACCTACAGTATTAGCTTTGCGTGAAATCGCTGCTGGCTTTACCTTTGAAGAGCAGGAAGAAGAGTCAACAGTGCCAACCGGTGGCTCTACTGGTACTAAGAGTATTTTTGGTCCTCATTCCGCTTTTGCTGACCTGTAAGGTTGTAACAGCTTAATGCTTCCCGACCAGAACTATATGTGTGGTATATGGTCCGGTCGGAATCGCTGAATCTAGCATCTTAAAGAGGGATTAAGATTGCGTTTTGCCGAGCTAAAAAAACAATTAGCTGATTATTTGACCAAAGAACAGGTCGATCTTATATCTTTAGCCTACGTTACTGCCGAAAAAGCCCATGCAGGCCAATTACGTTCTTCTGGCGATGAATATATAACCCACCCGCTTGCCGTAGCAAAAATTCTTGCTGATATGCATATGGATTATCAGAGCATTATTGCTGCTGTTTTACATGATGTTATTGAAGATACCTCTGTTAGCAAAGAGGAGATTGCCGCTAACTTTGGCGAAAAGGTCGCAGAATTAGTCGATGGTGTGAGCAAATTAGCGCAAATAAAATTTGAGACTAGAGCCGAAGCGCAGGCAGAAAATTTACGCAAAATGATGTTGGCCATGGCGCGCGATATTCGCGTAATTCTAATAAAACTCGCCGATAGATTGCATAACATGCGCACATTGGATGCCATGCCACGTGAAAAACAACGACGTAAAGCTTTAGAAACTTTAGAAATTTATGCACCGATTGCTAACAGATTGGGCATGAATGATTTTCGCGTGGAATTTGAAGATTTAGGTTTTGCGTATTTGTATCCAGTGCGGTATAGAGTATTAAAAGAGGCAGTACGCAAAACACGTGGCAACCGTCGCGAGTTGATTAATTCAATTGAATATGAAATTCATGATAGATTAAAAAAAGAGCATATTGAGCCGATTAGCATTCTTGGCCGTGAAAAGCATCTGTATAGTCTATACCGTAAAATGCGTTTTAAAGATTTATCTTTATCCGAAATCATGGATGTATATGCATTTCGTATAGTAGTAAATAAAGTGGACGATTGCTATCGTATTTTGGGTATTATCCACAACATGTACAAACCGGTGCATGGTCGTTTTAAAGATTATATTGCGGTACCAAAAGCCAATGGCTATCAATCTTTGCATACTACCGTTATTGGCTTACACGGTATCCCCTTAGAAGTACAGATTCGCACCAAAGAAATGAATGATATGGCAGAAAAAGGCATTTCTGCGCACTGGTTATATAAATCGTATGCCAATGAAAATAGCGGTAACGAAGCAGAAACCAGAGCTCGTGAATGGTTACAAGGGTTATTAGAATTACAATATAACAGTGGTAGCTCGTTAGAATTTATTGAACATGTAAAAATAGATTTATACCCAGATGAGGTGTACGTCTTTACCCCTACTGGTGAAATATTTTCTTTACCTAGTGGCGCTACCTGTGTAGATTTTGCTTATTCAGTACACACTGATGTAGGTAATTCATGTATTGCTGCGAAGATCGATCGTCGCTTGGTACCATTGAGTAGCAGATTGTCCAGTGGTCAAACTATAGAAATAATCACGGCAGATGGTGCACATCCTAATCCAGCTTGGTTAAGTTTTGTCGTGACCGGTAAAGCACGCAGTAATATTCGGCATTGGCTAAAAACGCAACAAATAAGTGAATCAAGACAATTAGGTAAACGTTTGGTCGAACGTGCGTTAGCAGCATTATCTTTGTCTATAGATGTAATTCAAGAAGAAAATTTTCTACGCGTTGCTAAAGAATTAAAATTAACTGGTAAAGATGAACTATTTGAAGAAATCGGTCTGGGTAATCAAATGGCACCGTTAGTCGCACGTAGGTTAGCCGTGGAATCTCCCAAAGGCACCGATCAAAATGTCACGCCATTAGCCATCAAAGGCACCGAGGGCATGGTTGTAAGTTATGCCAAATGTTGTCGACCAATTCCTGGAGATCAAATTTTAGGGTTTTTAAGTGCTGGTCGTGGCATGGTGATCCATCGTGACAATTGTAACAACGTTTCTGAAGTTAGACGCTATCCAGAAAAATATGTATTCGTGCAATGGGCCGATGATGTAATTGGTGAGTTTGCTGTTGATTTGCGCATCGATGTTTTAAATAAACGTGGTGTCCTGGCAACTTTGGCTAATGCTTTGTCGGATTGTAATGCGAACATTGAAAATGTACATGTCGAAGAAAGAGACGAACGGCATAGCGCCTTAATATTTTTAATTTACATTAAAGATCGTAAACATCTAGCACAAATCTTGCGGCGCTTGCGTTCGATTAGTATAGTTATAAAAGTATCACGAGTTAAATAAGAATAAATGGAAATATTACAACGCTCTATTTTAGATCTAAAAGGCGTTGGTCCACAAATCGCCGAGCGATTGACTAAACTGCAGATAAAAACTTTACAAGATATTTTATTTCATTTGCCCAGTAAATATGTAGATCGTACCCGTATTCATCCTTTAGCAACGGTACGAGTCAATGATATTGTGGTAATAGAAGCAAGTATAGAAAAAGTTACAGTTATCCCCAAACCCAAACGTAATTTAGTCATAAAATTACGCGATGGTAATGGTAGTGCCGAAGTAAAATTATTTCATTTTAATCCGCAACAACAGCAGCAATTTAAAGTTGGGATGCATCTGCGCTGCTTTGGGCAAGCTAGATTGGGCAGATCTGGGTTACAATTTATTCATCCAGAATATAAAATTTTAACACCAGGACAGATCTTACCGGTAGAAGAACATCTAACGCCGATTTATCCAACAGTTGATGGTGTTAGTCAAAAACTATTACGTATGTTGGTGCAACAAGTCTTAACTATTTTAATGCCAATTAAAAACTCATTAGAAATTTTACCAGAATTTGTACGGACATATTTTGAATTTTTACCGTTAATCGATTGTTTGTACGCTGTGCATTTCCCTACCCCAGAAAGCTTTGCACAGATTTTAAATGCTGGTCAACATCCAGGACAACGGCGCTTAGCATTTGAGGAATTATTAGCGCATCATTTAAGTTTACGGCAAAAACGTCTCGCTAAACAACATGATAATGCTTACAGCATTAAAGTTGCATACGTTTTAGCACAACAATTGCTAGCAGAGCTGCCATTTACCTTAACTGTCGCCCAACGTGCTGCGATTAATGTAATTTATCGAGACTTAGAGCAACCGCAGCCAATGTTACGTTTAGTACAAGGCGATGTTGGCTCCGGCAAAACTTTAGTTGCATTTATGGCAGCTTTGGCAACAATTGAAGCTGGATACACGGCGGTGTTCATGGCGCCTACCGAAATACTGGCCGAACAACATTATAATAATATGCGTAAGTGGTGCGATAAATTAAACGTTAGTATAGATTGCTTAACTGGAAAAATGTCCGCTAAACAAAAAAAAGATATTAAACAAAAAATTTTAGACAATAAATTACAGTTAATACTAGGTACGCATGCTTTATTCCAAAATGATGTGCAATTTAATAATTTAGGACTAATTATTATTGATGAACAGCATAAATTTGGTGTGGCGCAACGTCTAGCCTTACAAAAAAAAGGTCAGCATATGGTGCCACACCAATTGGTTTTGACGGCTACCCCTATTCCGCGCACCCTAGCCATGACATTTTATGCGGATTTAGATTATTCGGTAATCGATGAATTGCCACCAGGACGTAAGCCAATATCAACTTTAATGGTTAGTGATAAACGTCGTGCAGAAATAATAGAACGTGTAGCCAATATTTGTGCTAGTGGTCAACAAGTATATTGGGTCTGTACGCTAATTACTGAATCAGAATTGATAGATTGCATGCCAGCCGAACGCACCAAAGAAGAATTACAACAGCAATTGCCAAATTTAAATATTGGTTTAATTCATGCAAAAATTTCCTCCGAAGAAAAAGAACTTATTATGCGAAAATTTTCTCAAGGAGAGATTAATTTATTAGTAGCCACCACTGTAATAGAAGTAGGTGTGGATGTACCAAATGCCACTTTGATGGTGATAGAAAATCCAGAACGCCTGGGGTTAGCACAGTTGCATCAGTTACGTGGTAGAGTTGGACGCGGCAATCTACAAAGTTATTGTGTCTTGTTGTATAAAACACCATTAGGAACCAAGGCAATGCAGCGCTTACAATTTATGCGCGAATCGCAAGATGGCTTTGCTATTGCCGAGCTAGATCTGCAGTTGCGCGGCCCTGGTGAAGTGTTTGGTACTAGACAAAGTGGTTTGGCCAATTTACGTATCGCGGATTTAATCAGAGATAAGGATTTACTGGCGGATGTGGCGCAAGTGGCAGAACAAATATATATTCGTAGTCCAGAAATAATAGCTCCTTTATTACGACGTTGGATTAGAGAACAAATAGAATATGCGGTGGTGTGAAATATTAAAATCAATTGCTTATGTGATATACACATAATACAATGAACAAATTATAAGTTTAACTTTTATGGTGTAAAAAATGTTGCTATTTAGAACCCAAATTAATCATAATAACTGTAGAACTTTACTGTTCATCGCTAGTGCATCGATAGCTATATTGCCATCTTTATTGTCAATTACTATTAATAGGCAAGAGTCAGAAGCAAATAACTATCCTAATGATCTAACAACGAACGATCGCAGCGATAATCTTCCATTTTCTGACAATAATGAATTAGTCAACTTAAGTGTTTCTAGAATAGAAACTCTATATGAGGGTACGAAGATCTACAAATTGAATTTTGAACATGAAGACGGGGAGACCAAATGCCTTAAAGTTATGGTTAATCCTGTAAATTTAATTACCAGCGTAGACTATAAAATTTGCACACCAAAAAACAGTTGCCAAACAGGAGATATGAGGTATTTGGGACTGGGAGCTTCGGTTCCACCCGATGAGTTACACCTGCACCAACAGCTTAATAATTTATTTATGGCGGTAATCAAAGCAGTTTTAACGGCAGCACATAACGCTGGTGATGACATAGCTTCTAAGCTCTCTGTAGTACAATATTTTGAGTATGCTGAATATTATTTGCAAAAAACTTTTTCTATAGAGTTACCAAGAGGTCTTCTGGATACTTATTGTAAAAATAAACACAGGAAAAGTTTAATAAATGTATTGCAAGAGCCAAAAGTTTGCAACAACGACAATCTTTCGAATTTAGTATATAAACGACCAAAATTTTAAGTATTACTAATATTGGTTATAAACAACCCTATTGATAAAATGCTATAATTCATATTATAAGTGTTATAATTGGGTGTTTTACTTAATGAGTGCTAATACAAGTAATAGCGCTGTAGCTAAAAATATTAAATATAAAAAAAACTATCCAAAATCTGGTGGAGATTTATTAAGATATTTGGTATTTCGTTTGACGCATCCTGCCCAGTTTGTTTGGTCTGCTAATAGTGCCAAGTATAAACAAGTTTTTGCAGCATCTGCAGCATTTTATAATGAAAAATATCAAGATACTATAAAAGTAGAGAGATATCGTTATGATATTGATGACGCCGCTGGTAGTGTGCTTGTGGATAAAATAGATAGAGATACTAAGTTAGTTAATAACGAATCAAATCATCGTGTTTTTGCTGCCCAAATTTTTACTAATAATGGTGGACCGGATCTTTATAATCCACTCAATACGCATGTTATTTACGCTAGTAGTAATGGGGATTGTCATGAGTTGCATACAGCGCAGATCTTGGATGATGTAAATAAATCTTCAGTAGTTGGGATAGCTTTTAATCCCATGGGAGTTGGATCTAGCCCTGGACATAGCAGAGGACCAGAAGATATAGAGGCAGCATTAGAAGCGATAGTGGATGATTTGGTGAGTAATGGTGTGCCATTGAAAAATATCGTATTAAAAGGTAGATCACTAGGTGCAGCGATAGCGACCAAAGTAGCGGCTAAAACTGAATATCAAAAACCTGGCAATGGCATAAGTGTTTTTAATGATCGTTCTTTTAAAACTCTTTCTGGTGCAGCAGCTTCTTTTGTTAGCGATAACATACCAGTTTTTAAACGTGCCGTGCATACATTTATCTCAAGACTCTTTAAACGTCTGGATTTGGAGATTGATGCACTAACAGAGTTTAATAAAATAAATGTTCAAAACCCTGGGAATGCTGTAGCTGTGGTTTTGAACGAAGAAGATAGTGTTTTACGAGATGCAGCTATTACCAATCACTCACTAAACAATAAAAACTGCATAGTATGTTCGGCGCCAGGGGCAGATAATCACAATGCTTGGTTTAATCAGTTACAAATAAAAGAGGTTTATGATGAAAATGGAACTTTAAGTAATTATGATAATGGGCAATCGGTTAGTGAGCATGTGCAGGATTTATTGCAAGGCATACCGAGAAAGAATTTGCCCGCAAAAAAGAATGGTCTTTTTACTAAATTTGCTAATAATATTAAACTACATTTTATTAAAAAATCAGCTGCAGAAGAAGCCCCTCAGAATGTTCAACCAGAAAATAAATCGACCGATGACAAAACAACCGATAATAAAGATTCTCGTCTCCTGCGCCCCTGAAAGTAAACCAAATAACTATTTGGTGAACTATTCCCCAGAAAATGCTATGCTATGCCAAATATTTCCCTGGAATAAAAAATATGGACCTAGCCGCCGCGATGGAGTTTTTGGCCGCCAACCAGCAGCAAATGTTAGATTTGACTATACAGCTCGCGGATATTAACTCTGGCACCTTTAATTTAGCTGGGATAAAAAAAGTAGCAGCCATAATGCAAGCCGAAATGGCAACGCTTGGTTGCGAGCATGTTTCCATGCCAGTTGCGCCATATAGGGTGATCAATGCACACGGTGGCAAAGAAGAGCGGCCATTAGGCTCAGTATTGCGTTTTTGGAAGCGGCCGCAGGCAGCAATCCAAGTGTTGTTAATGGGACATTTGGATACGGTATATGATGTAGGGCATAGTTTACAACATACCAGTAAAATTGGCGGTGATTTATTAGCGGGGCCTGGCGTTACCGATATGAAAGGTGGTTTGGCAGTGTTGCTGTGGGCGCTGAAGGCTTTTGAGCAGCTACCGCAAGCGCAAAATATAGGTTGGGAGGTCTTGTTAAATGCGGATGAGGAAATTGGCTCGCCAGGTTCTGCAGAGATTATCGCCCAGCGTGCTAAACAACATCAAGTTGGTTTTTTATTTGAGCCGGCGATGGACGAGCATGGTACTTTAGCCGGTGCACGCAAAGGTAGTGGTAATTTTACAGTGGTGATGCGTGGTAAATCTGCCCATGCCGGTAGAAATTTTGCCGACGGTAGAAATGCTATTTGTAAAATGGCAGAATTTATCAGCAAAATAAACGCGTTGAACAAGCAGCGCCCAGAGGTGACGTTAAATATTGGGTTTGTGCAGGGTGGTGAAGCATTAAATGTAGTACCAGATTGTTGCATTTGTAGGCTTAATATTAGAATTGGCACGATGGAAGATGCTATTTGGATTAGCAATACTTTTGACAACATGGTAAATGAAGTGAATAAAGCTGGTGATTATCATGTAGAAATCATTGGTGGATTTCACCGTCAACCTAAATTACTAGATGATAAAACCTTGCAATTATATAAACTAGTCCAAGTGGTTGGTAATAAAATGGGTTTAGAGATTAAATGGCAATCATGTGGTGGTTGCAGTGATGGCAATAATTTAGCTGCAGTAGGATTGCCTAATGTTGATACATTAGGTGTGCATGGTGGTAGAATCCATAGCCAACAAGAGTTTATGTTTATTGCTAGTTTGTTAAAACGCGCACAACTTTTTACACAGATTTTATTTTATTTAAGTGAGAATGGTTTAAATAATGGCACATAGATTTCAATTAGTGTTACAAGAAAAAGTAGATTTAGCTCCTAATACACAACATTTTAGGTTTACTATTAATTCAACGGAGCAGTTTACATATAAAGCCGGACAATTTATTAGTTTACATATAGAAAAAAATGGTGTCGAGCATCGCCGTAATTATAGTGTTGCCAACTCTCCACAAAATGATAACGTGCTAGAGTTAGCGATGTCATATTTACCGCACGGACTAGCATCTACCTTGTTATATAACCTTAAACCAGGCGAAGCAATAGCCGCTAGTGGGCCATACGGGCAATTTGTACTAAAAGATGAAATACTGCCGCAACGCTACATTTTTATTGGCACTGGTACTGGCATTACACCTTATCGTTCGATGTTGCCACAACTAGCGCATTATTTACAAACGACTCCTTTGCAAATAGTAATTTTGCAAGGCGTGCGTACCGCACGAGACCTATTGTATGGCAGGGAGTTTGTTGATTTTTGTGCACAATATACCAATGCCAAATTTTTTGCATGTTATAGTCGTGATTTACCATCACAACCAGATAGTTTTGAGGTACTGGGGTACGTGCAAAATCATTTAGAATCATTACATATTAAGCCTGGTGAGGACATTACCTATTTATGCGGTAATCCGAACATGGTTGATGCTGCTTTTCATACCCTGCAAGAGTTAGGTTTAGATCGAGTTCATATACGACGTGAAAAGTATGTTGCGTCAAAGGCATAAACAGCTAGACTTTATATAGTATATTCAATGCGCGATATAGAATCATGGATGATTTGTCCTTCTTAATAAGACCGGCTACTCTAAAAGATTTTGATTGGTTTTGTGAAACTGCCCATTTATTTGGGGTGGGTTTTACTTCTTTGCAAAATGACAAAGATTTTCTTAAAAGAAGATTGGAGTTAGTGGAAAAAAGCTTTGCCGAGCAAATTCCGATTGCCGATAGGATTTATTTATTTGTGGTTGAAATATTACCACAACAAAAATGTGTTGGGATCTGTGGGATTGATGTATCAATCGGGCATAAAGAAATATTTTACAATTATCAAATATCACACGTGACTCAAGCTAGCACCGATTTGGATATATTCGTTGATCATCAATTGTTGACGTTGGCCAATTCATTTCAATATTCCTCGGAATTAATTTCCTTATGGGTAGACAAGCAATATCGTGGTAAAGCAATTAGTCGTGCTTTATCTTGGGCACGCTTATTATTTATTGCACAATTTAGAGAGCAATTTGGTGCGGAGTTGTTGGCTGAAATGCGCGGGGTATCCGACAGCAATGGGAAATCACCATTTTGGGAGGCAGTGGGTAGAAAGTTTTTTAATATAGACTTTGCCACAGCCGATAATCTCTGTGTAACTAGAGACAAGCAATTTATCGCCGATTTAGCATCGCGTATGCCAATTTATATAGATTTGTTGCCAGCAGAAGCCCAAGAAGTTATAGGTAAAGAACATCCGGATGCAACTCCTGCAAAGAAATTACTAACTGCACAAGGATTTCGTTTTAGTGAACATGTAGATATTTTTGATGCAGGCCCTGTATTGACGGCTTGGGTAGAAAATATACCGGTAGTATACAACAGCAAAGTCGTGGTTATACAAGTATTAGAGATTACTGATGATACAGGGGTTAAAGCATTATTATATAATATGCGATTAAACGCGCGTATCACCGCAGATAAAATACAAATTATTGATGCTGCAACAATTAGCATTTCACCTTTGACCGCGGATACTCTACAAGTACAATCTGGCGATCAACTGCGTTATTATTTATTTTAAATTAGGAGTAATATGTCGACAGTTAAAAGTTTGTATATTGATAACACCTGGCATATTGGCAAAGGGCAAGAAATACATTCCATCAATCCAGCTACTAACGTAGAAATATGGCATGGCAAAGGTGCCGATGAATTTCAAATAGAATTGGCAATTGCGGCAGCAAGAAATGCTCTGAATGTTTGGGCCAATATGGCTTTAGCGCAGCGCCTATCTTATTTGGAAAAATTTAATCAAATATTGTTGGCTAAGCAACAAGAATTGATCGAGATATTAGCGCAAGAAACTGGCAAGCCACTATGGGAAGCAAAAACTGAAATATTAGCCATGCTTGGTAAACTAGAAATTTCTAAGCAAGCATGGCATGAGCGTTGCAAAGAAACTAACCAGGATGTATCGGGGGTAACTGCCGCCTTGCGGCATAAGCCACATGGCGTAGCAGTAGTTTTAGGGCCGTTTAATTTTCCAGGACATTTACCTAATGGGCATATAATTCCTGCGTTGCTAGCTGGTAACACCATAGTATTTAAACCTAGCGAATTAACCTCCTATTTTGCGCTTAAAACCATAGAATGTTGGCAAGCCGCAGATTTGCCAGCAGGAGTAATTAATTTGGTTATGGGTGGCGCAGAAGTAGGGCAAAGATTAATTAATAGCCCTAATATTGATGCATTATTTTTTACTGGCAGCTATGCTACTGGGCATAAAATTGCCACAACTAGTTTAAGTTTCCCGCAAAGAATTGTAGCTTTGGAAATGGGTGGTAATAATCCATTAGTCGTAGTTAGTCCTGATGATATAGATGCGGCGGTGTATTTAACGGTGCAATCTGCTTTTACTACCTCTGGGCAACGTTGTACGTGTGCACGGCGTTTAATCGTTGTCCAAGATGAGTTAGGCGAGAAATTTGTGCAGCGTTTAAGTGCTGTGACGGCTAAATTACAAGTTGGCGCTTATACACAACAACCAGAGCCGTTTATGGGGCCATTAATCTCAGTTGCAGCGGTAGATCGAGTAATAATAGCATACAATAAGTTATTAGCTGCTGGTGGTACAGTGATTGTGCCATTACAAAGATTATCATTAGGCCCAGCATTTTTAAGTCCTGGTATTGTTGATGTTACCAACATTAAGAGTAAAGATGATGAAGAAATATTTGGACCATTATTACGTTTAACTTGGGTTAAAGATTTTGCAGATGCGATACATATAGCCAACGACACAGCCTATGGTTTATCTGCTGGCTTGATTACTCCTAAAGCAGAATTATATGCCCAATTTTTACAAGAAATTAAGGCTGGTATAGTTTGTTGGAATCGCCCTACGGTTGGTTCGAGTAGCTCTGTACCATTTGGTGGTGTGGGCAAAAGTGGTAATTATCGTCCAAGTGCTTATTATGCCGCGGATTATTGTGCTTATCCAGTTGCGAGCATGGAAGCACAAAAATTATCTTTACCAGCTACATTGCTGCCTGGCATTAGTTTATGAATGAAGTCAATTTTGATGGTTTAGTTGGACCAACGCATAATTATGCCGGTTTAGCTTTTGGCAATACGGCTTCTATCAACAATGCTGGTATTGTTGCTAATCCTAAACAAGCTGCATTACAAGGTCTGCAAAAAATGTATATGCTAACGCAATTGGGGGTGCCACAAGCAGTTATGCCGCCACATGCACGCCCTAATTGGGGATTATTGCATAGTTTGGGCTTTAGTGGCGAACCTATGCATATGTTAGAAGAAGCATATAAAGCCAACCCTGAGTTATTATCTGTAGTATATTCAGCTGCCAGTATGTGGACGGCGAATATGGCCACGGTATCGCCAAGCAGTAATACTCGTGATGGGCGAGTACATTTTACTGTGGCTAATTTGACTACCAACTTGCACCGTGCTCAAGAAGCAGATTTTAGTTACAGTTTATTACAAAAAATATTTTTTGATGAAAAATATTTTTGTGTCCATCAACCGGTAGCGGCATATCGTGATTTAGCTGATGAAGGTGCAGCCAATCATAGTGTATTGTGCCAAGACTACTCATTGCCTGGTGTAGAGTTATTTGTATATGGTCGTGATGGTTTGGATGCAAACAATAAAATCAAGACGATTTATCCTGCGCGACAAACTAAATTATCCAGTTTGGCTATAACACAAAAACATCTATTAAATCCAGAGTATGTATTATTTTTACAACAGAATCCGCTAGCAATAGATCATGGTGCTTTTCATAATGATGTGGTATTTGTTGCGAATAAGAATGTTATTCTATGCCATGAACAAGCGTTATTGGGGTGGGCAAAGGCACAAACCAAGTTGCGTAATTTTTTTAATGATGACTGTTATTTTATTAACATATCAGCAAAACAATTGACTTTGCAGCAAGCTGTACAAACCTATTTATTTAATAGTCAAATTATATCTCTGTCTACCGGTAGCATGTTGTTGCTGGCACCATTAGAATGCGAAAATTCTGTGCCAGTACAAGAAATTATCGCTGCAATAATTGCTGCTGATAATCCAATTAAAGAGGTGCGATATGTGGATTGTCGGCAAAGCATGTTAAATGGTGGTGGTCCAGCTTGCTTAAGGCTCAGAGTAATATTAACAGCAGAGCAACAAGCAAGTTGTTTGGCGCAAGTGTTTTTGACCGGAGAATTATATAAGAAGCTGTTGGCATGGATTAACAGGCACTATCGTGATCGTTTGGCAATAGAGGATTTATTAGATCCATATTTATACATGGAGGCCGAAGTAGCTTTGGATGAATTAACCAAGATATTGAATTTAGGTGCGATCTATCCCTTTCAACAGATCTGAGATTTGATTTGAGTCTCTATATATGCGGCTTTTTCTTGTCCTCTGCATTATTTTGATGCATGAAGAGATTTAATTTTTCGATATCTTCGGTTAGTTTTTTCTTGTATCCGGAAACAGTTTCACCTTCTTCTTCGTTTAACGCTGTAGGAGCTGTCTCAACAGCAGGCGCTTCTGGTACATTCACATCCTCCAGCTCTGCGGTTGCCATTGCATGCGGTGAAGGATAGAAATTTTTTGCATCTTCAATTATAGGTGCCTCTACAATATTTGGTACCATGTCGGCTGTTTCTACCGAGCTATCTTTTTCTACTTCCGCCATTTCCGATGTATCTTCTTCTGCTCTTAGAGAGGCAGTACGAGAACTCCGTACAGTCTTGTTTATGATTGAAAATTCTGGATTATTTGGGTCTACTTTTATATTATTTAAAGCCTCAAGGATGGCAGCTTTTATACTAACATCAATACTTTTGTCGTCATTAAGATGGTTTTTTATATTTCTATGTTGGATGTTTCAAAGGTAATTGGTTCGAGTTTGATAGTTGGATAATATGTTTCTTCATTATGATCAGCCGAAAGACCAAGCACAGGATATTCAATATTAATGTTTATTTCAACCTGTGGTGTAGGGAATTTACCATGTTCAAAATCATCCAATGCCGCATCAAGTATTTTGGATAGATCATCAATAGTAAAGTTTTGATTCATAATATGATTGTCACTTTCAACCATAATAGGCTCATTAGATATTATTTTATTAGCTAGCTTGGAGCATTCGGCTATATTTTTTTCAGGATTTTTGTCATGTAATTTTCCAATTAGAATGTTCAAAAAACGTTTATCTTTAAAATCTGCTTCTGAGATTTGGGTTTGTATGGTTGGGCCGTTGTCATATGTATTCTTATATTCGTCGTTATTGTAAATGGATGTCGTTATACTAACTTTTGTTGTTTCTATTATCTTTTTTGTGAAATCTCCATCAGCAGCGAAGTATGTTGTTAATTCTTCCTCGATATTTTTATTATTAACAACCTCTTGGCTATTGGAAGTATAAGAATCAGATTTCTGCGCAGTTTGTATAGCGCTCTTAAGGGTTTTCTTGATTGCTGCATCAACATCTGGGTCTGAATGGAAAAGTTTATTCTTACCATTTTTATCAATTGTCTCTAGAATTTTTTTTGCCTCGTTTGGTAACAGTTGAATTTTACTTGAGCTAATTGTATTTTTTCTATAATAATCTACAGTTGCACCAGCGCTCTCCGCAGCATCAACCTCTTCCTGAGTTATTTCTACAGGAACTTGAATACCAATTGTTACTTCTATAAGTTTAATGGCTTTGCTATTTTTTGGATTGGTCTTGAAATCATTTTGTGCTAATGTAAAAACATTTTTTAGTATATCCTTACCAATGTATGAGCTTAGATAGTTTTTATCGTTTTCTAGCTCTTTAACATGGTCAAAAACAACTTTGTTTTCGTTTTTGTTAACTGCCTGTATTATATAAAGATCAAAAAAATTAACGCAATCCCGTACATCCATTGACTTGTTTGCCTTTTTCATTTCTTTTAGTAAATGGGAAATAAAAAAAGCTTTAAAATCAGGACTTATCAAATTATTTTTTTCCACGGTAGCTGTATGTTCTTCTTTTATGTCTGGTACTGCTGCCTGATAAACGTAATGACTAGATTGTTCGCCATATTCATCATAATTCGTTTCAAGCACGCGCTTACATTCTTGATAGTAGAAGCTAATGGGTTTTTCTGTTTTGAATACGTTGAACATAACATACCTACAATTAGAATTACTAATATAATAGACATTTCGATAACAAGCATAGCAAAAGGTTCAATTAGATCATGGTAATTACACTGTTTGAATATGCGCCAATTTTAGACATAATAGAAATTGCTAGAATTAGCAAATGTCATACCATAGCATGATAAATATGGTCGAGTATTTTCAATGGTTGTGCAGATAGCATAATTGCGCTGGTGTCGACTTGTGGATTTACTGCACCAAAACTAATATTATGTAATCTGGAAACTTCATGACGAATGAGAGAAATCATATATAATGCAAGCATATATCAGCCTAATGCGTTTAAATCGACCGATAGGCATATTCTTATTATTATGGCCAACATTGATAGCGTTATGGCTCGCAAGTGATGGTATACCAAATTTCAAAACCTTGCTAATCTTTATTCTAGGAACTATCTTGATGCGCAGTGCTGGCTGTGTCATCAATGATGTTGCTGATCGTAAGTTTGATGTGCGTGTTGCTAGAACTAAAAAACGACCTTTAGCAACAGGAGCATTGCAATTGCGACAGGCTTTAAGACTGTTTGTAATATTGTTGTGTGCGGCTTTTGCTTTAGCATTGTTGTTAAAAAAAACAACTTTATATCTTGCTGGTATTGCCGCTGGATTAGCCATTATTTATCCATTTGCTAAAAGGGTTACTAATTATCCTCAGTTAATTTTAGGCATAGCTTTTGCTTCTAGCATTCCAATGGCTTATGCGGAAGTAAATGGCAATTTGCCGTTGAATACGTGGTTCTTATACTTGGCAACAGTAAGTTGGATTGTAGCTTATGACACAGAATATGCCATGGTAGATAAAGATGATGATTTAAAGATCGGCATTAAATCTACAGCAATTGCCTTTGGCGATTATGACAGAATTATTATATTTATCTTGCAGTTATTTAGTTTAAGCCTGTTTGCGATTATCGGCTGGTTGCAAAATGTGGCGTGGTTTTTTTATTTTTGTTTAGCAGCTGCTTTGGCTATGGCTTTGTACCAACAGTGGCTAATTAAAGATAGAGATCCAGCGCGGTGTTTTGAGGCATTTTTACTAAATAACTATTTTGGTCTATCCATTTTTTTGGGCGTTGCACTGCACAAAACTCTGCACTAGATTATCAATTAATATTATATACCCATTAGGTCCAGCATCTTTATCTTGCCCTAGTGGATCTAACTCGCCTTTATGTACATTAGTGCCAGCGATTAACATATCGATAATTTTATAATTAAATTGTGGCTCACTGAAAATGCAAGTTACGCCCTTGCTAACTAGGATACTTTGAATCTGCTTGATACGCTTGGTGCTTGGTGGCACTTCTGGGTTCAAGGTTATAGAGCCAGCACCATCTAGCTCAAAATATTTGTTGAAGTACTGGTATGCATCATGTAAAGCAATGTAAGGTTTATCCTGATACGGGTTTAATTTTTGTTGCCAAACTTTGATTTTTTGATTTATTTCTTTGGCAAATGCGGTGGCATTGTCGGCATAAATTTTTGCATGAGTTGGATCAATTTCACCTAAGCGTTGGGCAATAGCCGTTGCTATAATAATTGCATTTTGTGGATCAAGCCAAAAATGTGAATCGTGTACGGCATGTGCGTGGTGATGACCATGTTCATGATCATGCGAATGCCAGTCACTGGAGGTGCGTAATGGTAATAGTGTTAGGCCAGGAATGGTGGCTAGGTTTAAATCACGATTTGCTAGAGAGTTGATGGGTTTCTGTAAGTAACTCTCTAGATCTGGCCCGCCCCAAATTATCAAGTCAGAAGAATCAATAAATTTTGCTTCAGAAGGGCGTAATTGATAGTCATGAGGTGAGGCATTATTCTTTAGCAATAAATTTGGACTACCAACAGATTGCATTACACGGGCACATATATTGTAAAAAGGTTTAATGCTAACCATAATGTTGGGGGAGTTGGCGGATGCAACGGTACTGGTGAATATTATTACGAACAACAGTAAGGAACGTAATTTAAGCATCTTGCGGCCCCAATGAATATAAGAACGGGGTATTATACCTTAAGGCAAAGACTATGCAAGCGACTAGACAATTGTTAGTTGAAATACAAAATATAAGTTTGCAACTGCAACAACGGGAAATTTTGCAGCAGATAAATTTTCAGATTAACCGTGGCGAAATAGTCACGCTCATTGGCCCCAATGGTGCCGGTAAGACTATGTTGCTTAAGATTGTCTTGGGTTTGGTTAAGCCAACTAGTGGTAAAGTAACTTTGGCACAAGGATTACGCATAGGCTATATGCCGCAGGTATTAGTTGTTGAGTCTTTAATGCCGTTAAATGTGGAACGATTTTTACTATTATCGCCACGTGCTACGGTAAGCAAATATTTGGCTTTGGCGGAAGTATTAAATCTGCGCCGTTTGTTTACTGCGCCGATCCAATCTATTTCTGGTGGTGAATTGCAGCGCGTGTTGTTAGCGCGTGCATTATTAAATGATCCAGATTTATTGATCTTGGATGAGCCTGCGCATGGAATTGATATTAATGGTCAAGCGGCACTGTATCAAATGATTTCTAATATGCGCTTTAAGTTAAATTGTAGTATTTTAATGGTGTCGCATGATTTAAATTTAGTTATTGCTGGCACGGACAAGGTTGTTTGTTTGAATAAACACATATGTTGTTCTGGACATCCAGCAGCGGTAACGCAGAACCCAGAATTTATTCAATTATTTGGTGCTAAAGTTGCTGCTGAGTTAGCAGTGTATTCACATCATCACGATCATCAACACGATGTATAGGTTATAGGTTATAAGAATGTTTGTTTGGTTGACAGAATTAGATTTTATAACACGCGCAATTATTGCCGGTTTAGGGATTGCGTTATTAGCGGGTCCTTTGGGATCATTCATGATTTGGCGGCGCATGTCGTATTTCGGAGATACCCTGGCGCATTCTGCTTTGTTGGGTGTGGGTTTATCTGCTTTATTGCATATTAACATTTATATCGGTTTAATCAGTGTTAGTATCATGGTGGCATGTTTATTAGCTGCGTTAAATAAAGTCTCGTGGTTAGCTAGTGATGCGGTGATGGGCATTTTATCACATACCATGTTAGCAATTGGGTTGATTACAGCTACAGTAATTTCAGGAGTACGCGTGGATTTATTGTCATATTTGTATGGTGATATTTTGGCAGTGGATTTGCAAGATATAATGTACATCTATGGAGTAATGCTGACGGTAATATTGGTTTTGTGTGGTATGTGGCGAAATTTATTATCTACTACTATTCATCCAGACTTAGCACGGGTAGAAGGTGTCGCGGTGGATGCAGTAAATTGGATCTTTACTGTGTTGTTGGCGTTGGTTTTTGCAGTAGCAATTAAATTAGTTGGGGTGCTATTAATTACTTCATTGTTAATTATTCCGGCATCTGCTGCTAGAAAATTTGCCCGCACTCCAGAGTTCATGACAATCATAGCTAGTGTTATAGGCTGCTTGGCGGTTGGTTTAGGCTTTGTCGCGTCATTAAATTGGGACTGGCCAACTGGACCAGCCATTGTGACGGTGGCCGCAGCTATTTTTGTGGTAAGTATGCCGCTAGCTAAATTTTGTGGGTTTAGGTAGAGGCGTCAGGGACAGTATTGTTGTCGATTAATTCTGGCTCTTCTTCTATGGCTAATTGCTGCTCTTTACTGGTCACAGCATCAATTATGCGGCCCATTTTCACTATGGAATATAACCAGGCAGCTAGTGCGATGAAAATAATTACCGCGATGTAGGGAATAACATTTACCATTTCACCTAAGAAATAGAAGAGTAAGATATATATTATTGAACCACCAGATTTACCAAATCTAGAAGCCAAACCATCAACTACGACTTTACCTTTGCGCTGTTCTTCTTTAGATAGTGGAATAAACGCGATTTCTTTGGTTTCATCAAACAACGTATATTTACAACTACGTCCCAAGGTTATTTGTAGCGAGCCGAAGAGTAGGGCGATATTGACTGGATTGGTAACCAAATGCGATAGCACAGCAAATGCTGTTGTGCCATCAAATATAATGCTGGAGAAAAATCCGATACTGGTTAACAACCATACTATTGGTGTAATTAAGGCGGCAATAGTCCAACCAAAACGGCGAATTACATTACCAGATACTAACAGCGATAAAACTACTGAAACTACACCAGTTAAACTAATTACGCGACTCATGTATGCGTTAACATCTTTGCTGGATCCTAAGGCTAATCCAACCTGGTGGGTCCACATAATATCGGCTAAGCTGTATACTATGTAATAACCAGACACTATTAATACGAGATAAGTTAAATAACGTGATTTGCTTAGGTAAATTAAGCTTTCTTTTAAAGAAATCTTAGGTTGTTTGATTTTTACATTAGTGGTCGCATGCGAAACTTTATATTCTCTTTTAAATGCATATCTGTTTAACCACCAGAACAAATACAGAATTAAACCACAGGCGATCAAGATGCTGGACATTTGTAAAAATAGCCATTCGTTACCTTTGTACAATGATGGTACTGGAATAAAAGTAATTTTTTCCAGGCTACGTGCAAATTCGCCAGAAACTATACCGGAGAAATTACCACCTAACGCAAATATGGCGTAGAAACGTTTAGCTTCTTCTATATGTGTCACTTCATTTGCAAAGCCCCAAAACAAAATGAATAATACTATTACCGCCCACATTTCTGATGCTACATATAATAAGCTCAGATTTAAATGCCTTATTGTTGCAATAAAGCCTTTGGCGCCAGGGCCGGTGAAAATATTGGCTTGCAGAAAATCTGCTAAGGCATTCATTTGTAGTGAATCATTATTAGGGTATAAAATCAGTAAGAATAAAGCAAAATAGATCGTGAAACAGCTTATTATTATATAAAAAACTTTTTCTCGAGGAAATTTGCTAATTAATAAAGTATAAATATAAGTTAAGAATAATGCGGCTGGTAACACCGCGCCCAATTGCAAAAATGGAATTACTTCTGCACCAGAACCGGCAGCTTTTACCATCAAAGGGGTTTTCAGACAATGTAAGACATTAAACACGAATGCTATTAAAAAGGATAGTAATAACATTGGGATTAAACGTTTTAATTCGAAATTATGGATTGGCCAAATTAACTGGCGGATTTTGCCGAATGCTGGTGTTCGTTCTGTTAACACTCTATTTCTCTCTGTTGCATTTACACTCATTTTAGTATTTATCTATGCCGTTTGCTGTTAACTTTCGACATTTTCCCACAAACATTGTATGTTGTCAAACTAAGGGGTAAGCTACGCACCTACACATAAAGCTTCACAAGCGCATGTAACATTGTCCGTCAAATGCCGAGCATTAATGGTGCCTAGAATAACGCTACTAACTCCAGCTTGTTGGAAAATAAAGTCAAATGCGGTTTGCACCGGCTGATTAGTACTGATTTTATTTAAATGGCCACTGGCCAAGGCTTTTTTAATCAAAATGCCTTTATTTAATTGCTGTGCTGCTTGGATTACGGGCAATTCTTCGGTAGCAGTTGGGTTGTAAGTAACCATTGCTATATCAGAATTTTGCAACGTTAATAATCCACCCTTGACGGTTTTAGTGGACATACCGGAATAGCGAATTAATCCTTGTTGCTTAGCTTTTTCTAAAGTGTTAAATACATCGAATTGATTAATGATGTGTTCATCATCACCATTGGAGTGGATCAATAGTACATCTAAATAATCTGTACGTAGATTTCTTAAACTATTATGAATGCTATTCATGATATGTGCTGGAGAAAAATCATAAGTCGATTGATTATTTTGATACTCTTCGCCAGCTTTACCAACTATCACCCAATCATGTCGTTGTTGTTGTAATAATTTACCTAGAAGTAATTCGCTATTGCCATATGCCGGCGCAGTGTCAAGTAGATTAATGTTTAAATCTTTGGCCATGGCTAAAAGATCGGCCGCTTGTTTATCATCTGGAATTACAAAATCGTGTGGATATTTTACATCGGTATTGCGCCCTAATTTGACGGTGCCTAAACCTAACGCAGAGACAACCAGATCTGTTGCGCCCAATTTACGTTGTGGTAAAATCATAATACTTGTTCCCAAATTGGCTCAGCAAAACCTGGCTGAACTAGATTAATTTTCTCTAAACTATGTTGCTGTGGTTTAATATTTGCTGCTTTTATCTGCGTGATAATTTCTTGTGCCAAGATCGGTGCCAATGCTAATTTTGTTGGCCAGGCAGTAATATAGTTATGTGTATTGAATATAGTGACTGAATCAGGTTTCAAGCCATTATCCTGTTTAGCCTCAGCGCGATCAATTGCCAATGTCGCATATTGTGCTGCGCTTAGATCCAAACGTGGAAATAATGCCACTAATTCTTGTTTAGTATATTCTATTTGTTGACTAGCAGTCTTTTGTACGCCATCTTCAGCGAGCTTGCCACCGAGATACCAAACTGGCATTTGATCTGATGCTACATGCGTGGTAATAGTAAGTCGTGGCGTAGATCCTAAACCAATACAATGCCCATACAATGGCAACAGATTTTTATCTTTTACTAATACCATTTGTAATGGTCGCAGCTGAGCTGTTGGTTTAGTTGGTAAATCTTTAGTTAGATTGATATTGCCTTTACCAGCAGTGAAAATATATTTTTGTGCCGTTATTTGTAATTCACCAACGCGTATAAATTTTATATGATCATCAGCCATTTCCATAGTGTATCTATTGTCAGTTGGTAATTTGAAGCAATATGGCAGATATGGTTCTGCTAAATTTTTTATTAATGATGGTACATCTAACACTATTTCGTTTAATTTGTATAATTTTGTTTGGATGGCAGAAGCTGAGATGATTGCAGGCCATTCTGCTTTGTCCTGTACATTGACATGACTTTTAAGTGCATTACTAGCAAATAAAGTAGCAACCCCGCCAATTAACTTATCTACTGACCATAGGTTTTGCCACTGTGATAATATTTTTACATTATGCAAATCTACAGGGCCAGTGCCATCTAAACATTTTTGCCAAAAAGCAGGTAAATCTTTTAATGAATCTACAGCATTTGATAGACGACCAGTGAGAGCATATTTTAATCCGCCGTGAATAATTCCTTGGGAGGCAATGGTTTGCCCAGATCCTAATGCTGAGGTTTCTAGTAAAATGGCGTTGTACCCTAGTTTACGTAGACTAGCTAAAGTCCAGAGACCAGCAATACCCCCACCGAAAATTACTATATCAACCTTTAGCATTTTTCCCAACCAGATCTAAATAATCACAAATTTAAATAACCCCAAATTTAAATAATTTAGGCATGGTAACATATTTGCCTACGCGTTTAAACTCTAATTAGTTTAGGAGCATAATGGTGTATAGTGTTACTAAAATATCGAAAATTGGCAGTGAGTTTATACTATTGTCCAAAAACTAAAGTGTTTTATGGTGAGATCTTGAATACAGAAAACTGTATTACTTTTCAAGCTACAACTAGGCGGCGAGCTATAGAGGCTATGCGTATGGCAGTGGACGCGTATTATGTTAATTCGTATTTAAGTAAAGATGAGGACATTTGTTAACTCAGGTCATATTTAGAATTTTGTTGTAACTCCATAGTCTTCAGGTATTTGTAATACGAGCCTTCAGCATTAGATACTGCTAGCATAAAACCATAGCGACCATCTAGGAAGCCAAAACGCAAAACATAACCGCGCAGAAAGGCAAATATAGCGTGGCCAACTGCAGTGTGGAAAGAAATCTTTTTACCTTTGGCAAGAAAGTGCTGTGCGCCGACGGAGGAATATGCGTGCATTTTATCAATCACAACATTTATATTTGGAAAGGAATAATGCTGAATAATATTCTTCAGTTTACCAATTTTTCCATCAATGGTGATGCCAAAATGTACTAGGCGTGGAATAATCTTGGTTTTTTCTCTTTTAAACAAACGTATATGTTTTTCATTCATCCAATCGCCAAAACGAATTTGTTTGCCGCAATAGTAAGAACGAAATGGTATTTCGTAACCATCATGTTGTGGTGCAGTTAGAGTTTTCTGTATCTCGGTGGCTAATTCTGGCGTAACACGCTCATCAGCATCTAGAAATAATACCCATTCACAGGTTGCTAAAGACAAAATTTTTTCACGTTGTGGTCCGCAGCCCAACCATGGTTGGATAAAGATCTTGCTAGTAAAAGTCTTGCATAATTCAACCGTATTATCGGTGCTCTCGGAATCCATGACAATGATTTCGTTAGCCCATGTTACCGAGCTCAAGCAAGCACTAATATTATGCTCTTCATTTTTGGTAATTATGCAAACACTTAAACTACGCATCAAGCACGTTTTTCTTGTATTTCTGCCAAAGTTTTACAGTCAATGCATAGTGTGGCGGTTGGCCTGGCTTCTAGACGACGAATACCAATTTCAATACCGCACGCTTCGCAATAACCATATTCTTTACTTTTTATTTGTTGCAGTGCTTCTTCGATTTTTTTGATCAGTTTGCGTTCACGATCTCTAGTACGTAATTCTAAGCTAAAAGTTTCTTCCTGTGTAGCACGATCATTAGGGTCAGCCAATGACGTAGCTTCTTTCATTTCGGTAATGGTGTTGTCGACTTCTTCCATTAGCTCATGCTTCCAATTTAGCAGAATATTGCTAAAGTGCCGCAGCTGCTCATCACTCATGTAAGACTCACCCTTGGTGATTCTATATGGAGATATTTTTATTTTGCGTTCTTTTGTAGATCTAGTATCTTCTTCTGTTGTATCTAATTCTGTTTCTGTATCTAGGTCTTCCACATCTTCATCCTTATTGGTTTTTATAGTTTTAGTGTTCCCCTTAGCTCTCGTTTTGCCTACCATTAAATCCTCCATGAAGAGACACTCGTCATAAACGTAAACTTATAGCAGAAACCAACATGGCTCGCAATAGAATAACAACCCCAAGCTTTGTATAGTCTATTCCAAATTTGCTAGACCAAAATAGGGCCGCATAGTCTCGTATGTGGTGATCCAGGACAAGTATTTGATTTTATTTTTAATGGGTGCTAGTCTTTAGCTAAGTATTGCTGTAACAGATACTGCCATTTTCGATCATTGAGAGACAAGGTTTTACAGTATGCCACGCAAAGGGTTTTCGTTAATAGAGTTACTCGTAGTGGTGGCGATATTAGCGGTAATGGCAGCTATCAGTGTGCCGGCTTATGCTAAGTACAAAGTCAGGGCAGGTATAGTCGCACAATTTAACATGCTGAATCATGTTGCTGAGCAAGCGGTGATGACATATCAACGTACCGGGACCTTTCCAGTATCTTTTACTTATAATGGTGCAACCGCCAGTTTTGCTACAAGTTGGGTGGCCACTACTTCGAATACACAAGATGTTAGAGCTTTACTTTATAATGCCTCCCCTAATTCTGTTCAAGTTGGGTTTGCGCTGGGAAATAATTTTTCTGCTATAGCTGGCTTTTCTGCTGCTAACGCTATACCTACAGGTAGCGACAGATCAGCTATAATACTTGCTGTAAGAGATATAGGGAATGGAGTGTTAAAAACCGTGTGTGGTAAATCTAGCGTTAATGGCTATGTTCCCCTTGAATATTTGCCAGCAGCATGTCAATGTACTACAGTCAGCAGCTTTTATTTTGATGGCAGCGGCGGCTGTTAATTATATTCCTGATTTCCTCATGGTTCGCTCAATACAGTTAGTTATTTAAAAAACATTTATCGCAGACCATTAGACCTATGTCAATATTTTGTCAAAAGTAAAGATCTGCCCGGCCAGGCCGAAAACCTCCATAGTGAGATGATTAGCGGGCCAGGTATGAAATATAACAGCAATCTAACAGAAGCCATTTTTCTCAAAAGAACATTACGCTTTTTGGTGGAAGTTGTGTTGCCAAACCGGCAAAAAATAATGATTCGTTGTCCCAATATTGGTGAGATTACTGGTTGTGATATTTTAGGCACCAGAATTTGGTATTCTAATCCGGTTGGTTACAATTGTTTACCAACATGGGAACTGGTTGAATCAGATAATGGTTTTTTGGTGAATATTAACCCAGAATTGATGAAGCCATTAATTATCGAAGGGGTAAAAAATCAGATAATCACACCTTTACATGGTTATAACATAATGCATACTGGTGGTCAGTTTGATCAATTCCGTAGCCAGTTCTTGTTATTAGAAAAAGACAAACAGCAGTGTTATGTTGGTATCGAGCAAGTATTAGCTCTCGGAGAAAATAGTGTAGGGTTATTTCCAGTAACCAATAGTGATGGTATAGAGAATTTGCAGGCTTTAATCCAAGCACGTAAAGACAATCATCGGGCAGTATTGTTGTTTTGTGCTATGCATACTGGGATTAATTATATAAAACCAACCACGATTAATTCACAATATTTAGGCCTGCTAGAACAAGCAATTGCTGGCGGTGTAGAAATTATAGCATACCGCACGTCAATTAGTTTAGATAACATTGAATTAACTACGCAACTACCAGTGCTGCCTGCAGAGATGGCTAAATCGTAAGAGTCAATTTTTAGGTGTGTCTGCGATGCTGTTCTTTTTTAATTAATGCGTTATAAGCTCTGGATGAATCTAGTTCATTGGCGTTGTAGCCATAATCTTTAAATACAGAACTCATACTATTCATAATATCTAACCAAGCTCCTGGATTATTAATTATGGCTCTATATTTTTGTGCGCTGCCACCATGGCTGCCATAAGTACGCTCCAACGCCTGTTTAACTAAAGCCTGATTTGGTCTGAAAACGCCAGTTTCATGGTTTTTAATGTTACCAAAGCCAAGTGCTTTGGCGTTATATTGCGTTATCAATGCTGCGTAGATCGTCGCACAGAATTTTTCTTTTTCTTGTTGGGTTAAACCAGTTAAACTTGTCAATGGCATAATCACTCACCTATGCACGCTTGTCCCTTATTATCAGTATATATGGTTTATAATCATTAGGCTTCGGATGCACAGTATTTTTAATGCTTTATGTGCATATGCAGCAACTATGCTAGTGCGTAGGCATCGGTTTTTTGCATTAAAGCGAAGCACTGTTGCGCTGCGGCGATAGTCTTACTGAGAGTAATCTCGTTGTGCGCTAGCGAGACAAAACCAGCTTCGTATGCCGATGGTGCTAAGTAAACCCCTTGCCGCAGCATTAAATGGAAAAAACGTTTGAAAAATTTGTTGTCAGGATCATCGACAAAATTAAAACCAAATAAGCCACTAATATAATTTGTTGTAATGGTAATGCCGTGTTGTTTGGCTTGTTGCGTTAACTGTTGCATGAGATTAGCGCTGTATTGTTGTAATTGTGTATAACAATTTGGTTGTGCAATTAATTCTTGCAAGGTGACCATGCCAGCAGTCATTGCTACAGGATTACCGGATAGCGTGCCAGCCTGATACACCGGGCCAATTGGTGCCAACATGGCTAAAATATCACGTCTACCACCGAAAGCTCCCACAGGCATACCGCCCCCAACAATTTTACCCAGACATGTTATATCTGCAGCAATACCATACAACTCTTGGGCACCGCCCAGTGCCACACGAAAACCGGTTATGACTTCATCAAAAATCAGCAGGCTATTGTGCTCGTCGCACAATTTACGTAGTCCAGGTAGAAATGCTGCTGTAGGCATAATTAAGTTATTATTAGCAGCGATAGGTTCTACAATTACAGCAGCAATATCATGGCCATATTCGGCAAATAAATGTGCCGTTGCCTGTAAATCATTGTAAGGAGCTATTAGGGTATATTGTGCTAAATCTTGTACCACGCCAGCAGAGCCAGCAACGCCTAGAGTGCGCGCGCCCGAACCAGCCTTAACTAACAGCGGATCGCTGTGTCCATGGTAGCAATTATCAAATTTTACTAGGTATTTTTTGCCAGTATAGCCACGCGCTAAACGAATTGCTGACATGGTGGCTTCAGTGCCAGAATTCACCATACGTATAGTTTCAATGGATGGCATTAAGTTTGTGATTAACTCTGCTATCTCTACTTCAAGACGGGTGGGCGCTCCAAAACTAGTGCCATTTTGTACGATTTGCTGTATGGCTTTTACAACTTTAGGGTGAGCATGCCCTAGAATTAATGGGCCCCATGATCCGACATAATCTATGTATTCATTGCCATCGACGTCATAGATATGTGCGCCATTACCGCGTTCGAAAAATATGGGGTTGCCACCAACGGCCTTGAAGGCGCGCACTGGTGAATTAACCCCACCAGGGATTACTGCGGTTGCTCGTTGCATAAGTGCAATGGATTCATTTAACATTTATTTGGCACCATATAAAGTTGACTGTCAAAATAAAGAATATTGCTTTAAGTAAAACCCTCTGATAGCCTACAACGACTGAAATCATGTGGTATTATCTGTGAGCGTACCAGAATTTTACGGGGTTGTATTTAAATGTCAACGCAATATTTGACGGCCGGACTTTGGGGTTATAATTTAAATTGGTTGCATGTGGTTTCTTTTGCAGCTTTTGTAATGTTGTTTTGGTGCTCATTTAAAAGCAAGTCTATGCTAAAACAAATGCAGGGTAAACTGGCAAATTTGACTGTGGAAATGAAGCGAATCAATTATAGCATTGAGACTAAAGGTGCAGAAGATGAACTGGATGAAAGCAGACTGTACATTGGCAATATAGATTATTCTGCAACAGAGAAAGACTTAGTCGCACATTTTTCCAAATTTGGCCATATTGCTGCGGTTAATATTCCAGTAGATCGCCATACAGGAAAAGCGCGTGGGTTTGGATTTATAACGTTTAAACGAGTGGCAGATGCGATTAAAGCCATGGATTTAGATGGTAGTGAATTTAAAGGACGACAGATTCAAGTTAATTTTGCTCGAGAACGTGTAGTCGATTAAGGAGAAATACAATAATGAAATACATGTGCTTACTTTGCGGTCATGTTTATGATGAAGCTGAGGGTTGGCCAGAAGATGGTGTTGCACCAGGTACTAAATGGGAAGATGTACCACCAAATTGGCGTTGTCCTGATTGTGGTGCGGTAAAAGAAGATTTTGAGGCGGTAGAAGAATAGATGTTAAAGGTGTGGTTTGACAATAACCAATATGACTGTACCAAATAAAATCAGCACTGGAAACTCGTTTAACCAACGGTAAAATACATGTGAATGACGATTGCGGTTACGCTTAAAGCGACGCAATAGATACCAGCAATAGATATGATAGGCAATTAAAACTAATACTAGTGCTAGTTTGGTATGCAACCAGCCATTATGTTTGTAAAGGCGCCAGGCGTAATTATGTAACATCCATAGGCCTGTTAGTACAGTTAAAATAGCTCCTGGTGTCATGATACCGTAAAAAAGCTTGCGTTCCATAATTTTAAAACGCTCAATACTTGTGGTATCAGTGGCTATGGTATGATAGACAAATAGACGTGGCAAATAAAACAGGCCACTGAACCACGTGACCATAAATACAATGTGTAAAGCTTTAACCCATAACATGTTGGCGAGTATATTATAGATTGCAAGAGGCTAGCAATGACAGAAACAGAAGTATTACAAATAACCACTGCTGCGGCAGCAAAGATAACGCAATTAATTACAGAGGAGGAAAATCCAAGCCTATCATTGCGAGTGTATATTGTTGGGGGTGGTTGTGCAGGGTTTCAGTATGGTTTTGCTTTTGATGTACAACAAAATCCAGATGATACCATTATCATAAAAGATGGAGCGCGAATTTTAGTTGATGCTTTAAGCTTGCAATACCTGCAGGGCGCAATAATTGATTATATAGAAAACTTACAAGGTGCGCATTTCGTCGTAAATAACCCAAATGCAAATACAACATGCGGTTGTGGTTCATCTTTTTCTGTTTAGATACTATATAGTCGCTGGCGCGAAATTGAATCATGCTACTTTCTCCACTTTTCCGGCTTGATAACGAATAATCTGTCGCAAGTTAAAACCTAGAACGGAAGAGTAGCCAGCTGACAGAGTAGTTTTGTCAG